>Ga0184633_10000005_pt1 | contig 65208 bp, 107 predicted proteins | sample PLM31_170_b1_FD_133156 | JGI IMG/M metagenome (GOLD analysis project Ga0184633, IMG submission 133156) | Groundwater sediment microbial communities from an aquifer in East River, Colorado, USA - PLM3-1_170_b1 | ecosystem: Environmental > Terrestrial > Soil > Riparian zone | place: USA: East...
TGAGGATTATGGTTTAATTCAAACTTTGGAAGTGATGAAATCAAAGGGAATTTATGATGGAACTGTAACTGTTGTGGAGTCTTCAACTGATGTTTTTAGTAGATTACCAATATTATTCGGTATACAGAACTAGGTCTATCCAATAGAATACGCATGTCTGGGGTAGTTTCTTAGTTGAATAAGGAGGTGAAAGAGGACAATGGTTGCCATTCTAATCGGCATTATGATTTCCATCGTTGTAGGAATTACCTTGATTCCTACAATTTTGGACACTATCGATTCAGTTCCTACTACTGCACCTAACGGTCTTGAGGCACTGATTGACGTACTTCCGTACGTCTTCGTAGCAGTGATTCTCATGGGTGCTGTTGGTTGGATTTCGGGTGGTGGGGAGTAGTCTTACAGGTTCTGTCAGGGCCTGTGGGGATGGCTAGGGACAGGAGATTATGTCTTCTGTCCCTAATTTTATTTTTAGGAGATACTGATGCCTAAAGAGCCTCAAATTTTTAGAGAGTTATCCACTGAAAAAGGAGTTGAGATTGATATATCTCAACTGTATTCTACAACACAAGGTAATCTAGATAATTTATCTGAAAGATTTGGAATTAGTTGGGAGAGTGCTTATAAATTTATTGGGACTTACCCTAATAGAAAGTTAACCTCTTTTTTAGTTGTTGGTTTAGGATCTAAAGGTGAGACAGTCAGGTATTTTAGGGTTGGGGGGCCTACTGCTGCTGCTAGACAGACCTTTATTTATTTTGATGGTAAGAAAGTTTCACTAGCAAATATAAAAGAGTTTACTAAATCTGTTTCTCTGGAGGAAGTTGGTGTTCTTTCGAAGACAAAAGAGGTAAGAAGGGTAGAAGAAAGGGAGAAGTACAAGTTCGGGCAGATTCAGGAAGCTATGGACTATCTAAGGAATAAACTTGCTATAAAGTGGGATGAACCTACATATAAGAAAGGAGAGTTTTCTGTCAGTGGAAGAACTTATGATAATGAACCTGTTGAGTTTTCTAAGTGGAGCTTTAAAGTAGGAGATAGGATTGAGTACTATTTTAATATTAAGCAAATTGTGGAAGAGGGACTATTAACTGAAAGGTTTCCCTCTGCTGAAGATATTATTGATGCAATTGATGAGTATAAGGGCCATACTGAAAGAAGGCAGCAGTTTATGGTAAGACAGGAACAGTTAAGAGTAGGAGAACCTGCAAGTAGATTTGGTGGACCAGGATTTTATGAGAAGTATTTAAAGGATCTTGAGAAATCTGGAAAACTTTATCATGCAACTCCTTATGAGAATGTAGAGGAGCTTGAAAGAGGAGGATTTTCTATAAAGAAGACTGGACCTACTTATATGGGGTCACTTAAATTTGTTTCAGAGAATATTTTGAGGGTAAGGGGCCCTAGGCCTGAAATAATAGAGATTGATGTTGATGAGTTAGATTCCTCTCAATTGAGGGATGTAGGAAGGGAAGGAGAGAAAGTGTTTACTTACCATGCAGATATTCCCTCTACTGCTTTAAGGCGGGTGACTATTCCTGAATTTGAAGTGTAAGGGATACTATTCCTGCTTTAGATATGGGATGGTATAATTATGGCCTATACTTCCTTACTTCGTGAGTTTGCACCTACAGGAAAAGGACCAGGTATAGGTTCAATTACTCCTGCTTTAACTATAGGAGAAAGAGAACTTATTCCCCCTCCTCCTGTATCACCTCCTGTTACTCCTATTCCTGTTTCTCCCCCTACTCCTGAAAGGAAGGTTCCTCGTCCTCCTGTACAGTTTATAACTCCTACAGAAAAACAGATTGAGGCAATTATTCCACCTCATTTGAGGAGAGGAGAGAGACGAAGACCTGTAGGAGTAGATATTGTTAGAGGTGATATAAGATATACAGGAGAATTAGGTATTCAAGAACAACCTACTCCTCAGGAGCAGTCTTTATGGAAATTGGCATTAGGTTTTGTTCCTGTTGCAGGAACAGTAGTATATGCTCTTGAAGCGAGAAAGGATGGATTAACTGCTGGTGAGATTTCTACAATTGCAGGCTCTGCTGGGTTAGATATTCTAACATTTGTTCCTATTATAGGAGGTATAGCAGCTTCTGCTGGTAGAGCAGGTGCGCTCACTGCAAGAGAGGTAGGTGTATTAGGTAGGGCAGGGATTGCAGTAAGAAATGTGGGTGTTGTGGGAGGGGGAATAACAAGAGGATTAGTAGAATCTCCTATTATAGCTGCAAGATTAGCAGCAGTTGCTCCTAAGGCCACTATTCGTACTATTGCTGAGGCTCCTGGTGCTACAGTACGAGGAGTTCGTGTTGTTGGTGGTAGGATTATTGAAGAAACTCCTAAAATAACTGCTGCTGTTATAAGAGAGACTCCTAAAATAACTGCTGCTATGATTAGAGGAGTTGCAGGTGTACCTTCACGTGTAGGAGCTGCTGCAATGCAGCCTGTAAAGTTAACTAGGTTAGAGGAAGCTATAGGAGGAGGGGCTATAAGATTAGCAGGAACTGCAATTTCTGCTCTACCTAAAATAGGTCCTGCTCTTGTAAGAGAGTTTGCTGCTGGTCCTTCTAGATTAAAAGAAATTCCTACTGCAGTAGGAGGTATACCTTCAAGATTAAAACAAATGTATTTTTCTCCTGAAGCAATCAGGAAAGCCCAAACTTTAGGTACACCTTTATTGGTAAAGGCATATAAATGGACTAGAACTCCTCAACCTGTATTTACTACCCCTTTAAAGGAATACGGGGCATCTTTTGCTGAAAGTTTATATTTTCCTTTCAGATATCCTGGAAGAACTGCACAAGAATTGTTTAGGTTGGGAACTGGGGGAAGGGCATTATCTCCTAAAGATATTTTAAGAGGTGAAAGGGGAAGGATATTATTAGGAGAGCAGTTTGCAAGAAGTTTGGAATTATCTGCACCTAAGTTTACTGAAATACCTTATCAGATGCCAGGGGTACCTGGATTTAAGGTACCTGTTGAACCTGGAGTCAGAGCAAGGATAGAAAGAGTAGGAGAACCTTCATTACGTGCACTACAGAGGACGTTAGGATATACAGAAAGACGTCCTGAAATTGAGGAGGGCTTTGGAATAAAATTCAGACCTGGAAGAGAATTTTTTCCTGAAGTTGAACCTAGAGGAGGAGTAGGAGTAATAACTCGTCCTTCTCGTACTCTTCCTGAAGTTGAAATCGTTCCTGAATATACTGTTACTGGACGACCAAGGACTTTATATGAGAGAGGTCTAGGTGGAATGGTAATGCCTGAACCTTTTAGACCTGTTAGGGGATTACCCCTGTTGTTACCTTCTATTTTACCTAGAGTAACACCTTTTACAGGACCTTCTGTTGTAAGGAGAACAGGTGTATTTCCATTTACAGGACCTTCTGTATTTCCGTCTCCTTATACTGCACCTGCAGTTGTTGGTGGATTAAGTATAGAACCTGAAAGAGAAATATCCCCTGAAATTGAACCTTTGAGGGAAACTGTAACACAGGTTACAAGAGTATCTCCACCTCCTCGTATTCCCACTTTTGTTCCTCCAGGGATTCCTTCTAGAAGACCTCCTATCATTCCTCCTAGACTTCCTGATGAAGAGGAAGAGGTAGAAGAAGGAGTAGAAACTGTTACTTTCAGAGGAAGTGGATTTCCTAGTCAGGCAGGTTCAGTTACTCCTTCAGGAAAACGGGTACCTGTAGGAGAAATTATTACTATAAATCCTTCTCCTAAGTTTGGTTGGAGATTTTCTCGCTGGATGGGAGAGGGAGTTGAAGGACAAGAATATACTAGACAACTGTCTTTGAGGATGGACAGATCAAAGTCTGTTATAGCAATATTTGAGAAAGGTCCTGAAACTGCTCCTGCAGTTGTAGAGGTGGCAGGTATAGCAAGACCTCGTGCAGTTGGGAGAGGTAGGGCAGTTTTGGGTAGAAGAGTAATTCCTGAAGGAGGAAGATTAAGGATGTGAGCTATTTTTATGTTTTGACCTCTGATGGAAAATCTCCTATTTTATTTGGACCTTATAGGGAGGAAACTGATGCCTTAAGGAAACAGTCAGAAGTCAAAGACTTCAGTGAGGTTTTTGATTTACCTACAGGAGATAGAACTAGGGCAGTTAGAATGATAAAGGCGAACGGGAAAGGTACGGAGTTGATTGAAAGGTTTAAACATGGGTAGAATACCAATCCTAATACTTTTATCTTTTGTATTCTCTCTTTTTACTTTTCTTCTAATAGCAGATTCCCTTTTTGCAATAACTGATCCTGATAGTATATCTATTAGAAGTGTGCGGGTTTTTCGCAATGTAGCAGTTGCTACTGACCAATTAGTTGTAATTGAATATGATGTCGAATATGCAACTCTTCCAACAGAAGACCCTAGAGAAACATATCTAGCAGGTATTCATGATGGTAGTTCATTTATAACTTCTACAGCATTACGGTTTTATAATAGAAATTTTATTGGGATGTATCTTGAACCAGGTCAAACACTGACATGGATGGGGTCTTATTTTGCAAGAGTTAGTGGTAATCCAGGAATTTTCCCTTCTATAACTGTGGGTGTTAATCTTGCAGTTGTTCCTCTAACATCTGCTGATTGGATTGATGGTACGCTAGGATCTACAGGAACTACTACTGTTAATATGGGTGTGTATCTATTAGATTTGGTAGAAAATGTAGAGATTGATTCACATTCAGATTTATTGACTGCCTCAGGATTGTTGAATACTGCTGGGGCAAATTTAACAATGACCAATATTCCTAATATTAGGGATTTTGTTCCAGCAATTTTTGCTGTTAGATCTGATTTTCCTGTTATTCCTACTCCTACATTTACTCCTACTTTAAATGTAACTCTTGAAGCTAATAGAGGTACTAGATTAAATGAATCGTTGACTGGATTAAGTATATTTATTTTTGGGGAAAGTCATGTGCTGGTTGCGGGTAGTATTTTATTTGTTCTGTTTATGATTATGGTAACTGGGATGATTTTTAAGAGTACGGGCCATTCAGTAGCAGCACTGCTAATTGCGTTACCTCTACTGTGGGTAGGTGTTAAGATAGGTTTGATAGCAGTAGGATTGCTATTTGTGGTTATATTCCTGTTAGCGTTGCTATTTGGGGTAACATTCTTACTGGCAAGGTTTTCATAAATGAAATTTTTTATCTTTTTTATTTTTTTACCTATTCTATTCAGTATATCTGTTGTATTTTCAGCAGATGTATCTAGAGCACTCTTTCGTACTACTTTTGTAGCTACAAATATAGGTGATGATAGAACAAATTTTGCAGTTGGATTTCCTATTTCAGGAAATACATTAGTTTCTGGTGGGTATATAAATTCTACTGCATTAAATGCAGTTGTTCAGGCAGGGGAAGATCTTCCGTCGATGCCTCCTACCGATAGGATTGATGTTGAAAATCTAATCACCTATAATGGTACAAGTTTCACTAGTTATTCTGCAGCAGCAATCAATAATACTATCAATGACGTTCCTTTAGCCCCTACTGCAGCAGGTACAGGCACTGCTACTTATTTTGGATTTCATCATGGTGCAAGAATACTAACAGTAAATACTACTACTGGAGGTACAGGTACATATTCTCATACTTGGGAGTATTCAAGAGGAAATGACCAGTGGGGTACGTTAACTAATATAGTTGATGCCACCAACGGTTTCAGAAATATTGGTATTAGGAGTATTAGTTGGAATGTTCCCCTTGATTGGGTTTCTACTAATGTAACAGGTTCAGGAGTAGATTCATTTTTCGTAAGGGCAAGAATCAGTAGTATATCTACTTTAGGAGTTGTTCCTTTAGCAGCACGCATGTGGTGGGAGACAGGTGTTTGGTCTGTATTTGTAGGAGATTTGGATGAAGGTGAGCAGCACCTGTCAAATTTGTTTATGGGTGGTCCTAATATGGTGGACCATCATCAGATATTTCCTGGAACTGCAGGTGTCACTTCTTCAGATGCGGCAGTTATCGAATTAGGGAATACTTTTGGAATAGTGTTTAATGGAAGATTATCATTTGCATCTTCTGCTATTAACGGATGTTTGATATGTAAAGGAACTGATTTTAGAGTTTATCCTTCTGGAAGTGGTCAACTTACTCTTCAGGCTACTGGATCTGGAGGAGTTACTCTATCTGTTAGTGGAATAACATTACCTGCAACTGGAAGTCAGGAAGTCATTGTAGGTTCAAATCCAACAAATATAACACTTTCAGTAACTGGTTTTGGTAGTGCAACAGGAGCTGCCCAAAATATTCCTGATAATACTCAAAACTTTACTTGGGGTGCTAGTGGTAGTGCGGTATATATTGATTCGATTCGTATTGAACCTGATGACCCTGCAACTATAACTAATTTTAACTCCCAATCCCAATGGGCAAGTGGTACTGAAACTGATACTGAAGCAATAGCAGGAGTTCCTACAAATAGAGGATATAGAGTTATTGAAACTGTAGCATCAAATGACGCAGAGTGGAGGACTGATGAAACTACCTATGTGAATGCATCTGACTTTATGAGAGTGGGAGTACCTGGAGGAGTTTCAACTAACTTCCTTATAAAGTTTGACAATGTACAGATTAGTTCAAGTACACTTATTGCAGCCTCTTTTAGTGTTACTCCAAGGTCTACTCAGTCTGGTACTACACCTGTACTAATTAGGGCAGCAGATAGTTGTGATGCAGTAGCTCCTGGATCTGCTGCTGCTGCAAACAGTGCTGCAAAAACTACTGCATCTGTATCTTGGAGTATACCTACATGGACTATCAATGTTGTTACTACTAGTCCAGATCTTTCACCTATATTTAATGAATTAGTGACTGATTGTGGTGGATTGAATGGAGATGTAGTTATATTTATTTTGGATAATGGTGCGTCTGGTGTAGCTCATAGGGAGGCTTTTCAGGCTCAGCTACCTGGGGCAACTAGTGCAGATATTACTAATGGTGACTGGGCAGAATTATCTATTACTACTGTAAATGTTAGTGATTTTCTGAGACTTGAATTAACACCAACTCTTACAGCAGCACCTTTTTGGACAAATACTTTACTGTCTGGATCTGGTGGATTTGCATTAGTTAGTGATATAACTTCAAAGACTCCTTTTCCTAAACGGTCATTATTGCTGAATTCTGGAACAGCAGCTGCTTACAATAGGAGAATGAGTCAAGATGTAGTAGCAAGTTCTGGACAGATTTGGGGGGGTTCTGTATGGCATACTAATGCCCAAAATGGTGGTGGAGGTGCAGTATCAACTACTCATAGGTTAAGATTTATATGGTTGAATTCCTCTTTTGTTGAAATCTCTAATGTAGTTGTTTCTGATTCAACTCTTGATACAGTATTTGAGGAGATGGAATTATCATCTCAAACTGCTCCTGCAGGAACTGTATATTTGAGATTTGCAGTTGAGGTGGACTGCACAGCAAGTTGTAACTCTGTCCTAACCTATTCTAGCTTCGATGATGCAATTGCCTGTGTTTGTGCAGTTGCCCCTGATTATCCCAACATCCTTAATAGGTTAACCAATGGTGGTTTTGGTGAATTTGACTATACAGGTAGATGGATTTCACCTACTATAACTCCTACTACTGTTAATAATGTGGCATCAACAACTGTTACCTGGGATATTGAAACGGGAACAAATACAAGTTATACAGTTGAAAGTTCAATAAATAATCAGGCAACGTGGCAGACAATATCTTCTAGCGGTGGCTCTATACCAGGAATAACTGTTGGACAGGATTTAGCAACTACTAATATAAATATTAGATTAACTCTATCAGCGACTGGTAGTGCAGCAGGAACAGATACTCCTTATGCTGATGGTTTATCAGTTTCAATTGTAGATTTAGGTGCTGCTGATTTAAGATATGAATTAAATCAACTTCCTGGATTAACAGTTACTGATAGAAGTGGGAATGGGAATCATGGGACTATGTCCTATTCTCTAAATATTTTGGGTTCAGTTTTGAATGAAGTTAATGTAACAGTAGATTCAATTGAACCTATTTTGGTAGTAACTTTGGATCCTGGACAGCAGCCTTCTGCCCCTTCGATTATAGGTAATCTACCACCACCTACAGATTTATTTACGTCCAGTACAGGTTCAGATTTACCTTTTTTTGAACCTATATCGACAGCAGCAGTTGGTTTAGGAATAAGTACGAATTCCTTATATTCAATCCTGATTTTATTTGTGGCAGTAGTAGTCGGATTAGGATCATTTCTTGCTACTGGTAATATTATAGTGGTTGTTGCTGGTGCTGGTTTAATTATGGTTTTTGGATTATATGCCGATATCCTTGAAGGATGGATAGTTATAACTTATGCTATGACTGCAATATTTTTTATAGGTGTATCGAGGAGTGTATAGTACATGCATCCAAAGTATATTGCATTACTAGTATTCATTTATACAATAGGAACACTTTTATCTCTTTTATATGAGGAGACGTATTTAAGTGCTAATGAAATAGGAGTATTAGATGGGTTATTAGTTTGGAGAGAAATGGAGATTGAACAACCTTGGGATGTATTTAAGACTGTAGGACCTTCTGCAGATTTTTTTGTATCTATATTTGATATGTTGACATTCAACTATTCATTCCTGTCAGGTAATGAATATGTATTACTATTACGGATTATTCTAATGGCACCTATTATGGCCTTGATAGTATATGGTTTAATAATGACGTTAATAGGATTGTTTAGTAGAGCAATAGATTTTATTACCTAGAATAGGTATATTATTTCATGTAGCAAACCCATATTTCCTGCTATAATTCTTATTAAAAGATACAGGAGTTTTAATGGATTCTGCAGTTTTGATGTTGATATTCGTTGCCTCAGGACCTGTAATTTTCTTCTTTATTACGAGGGCAAGAGTAGCAGGTAAACTCCTATGTTGGATTTTGGAAGAGGACAGATCTGCACGCCAACGACTCCTAAAAGTAAAGGGAAACTTTATACAGATGGAGCAGGAAAGATATTTTGTCAATCCTGATTCAGTTAGATTTGTTAGATATCCTGCAAGTTGGCCTGTTTGGATGCAGCAGACTGTTCCTTGTTCATTATACAAAAGAGGGGAAGGGAATCCACTGGATTGGAATACACTTGCACCTATAGGCCCTGCCTCTGCAGTAGAGTTAGGGACAGTTCTAGATCCTGAATGGATTAAGCTGGTTGTAAAGGGAACCTCTGAAATTGGGAAGACAGGAGGTAATAGAGAGAGATTATTACTAATAATTGCAATAGGTGCATCTGGTCTTACACTCCTGTTGACATTTTATCTGGTGTCAAAGATGGGGGCAATTGAATCTATAGTTAGGTCAATGGGTGGTTAATGGCTACAACACAGGCATCCCTTTTTTTCATTTCGTTAATTCTTCTTGCAGTGGGTTTGACATTTATATCAGTATATATATCACTGATAACTGTTAGAATATCTGCTTCAATAGCATGGTTTGTTTTGGCAATTGCATTTATTACGGGTGCTTTAGGACCTGGGTTTGGAGAGGAATGGGTTCAGGCAGTGGTAATTCTATTTATGGTAATGACTTTTACACCTCTTTTGATGCAGATGAGGACAATAGTTAGATATGAACAGAGAAGGGAAAATTCTACTAGATCTTGGACATCTTTTGCATCTAAAAGTCAGTTGGAGGATGTTCCTCCTGATAGATATTCTGAATATAGGCAGAGGTTGAGAGAGATTGTAAAGAAGAGAAATTCTTAATGTATCAATATAAAAGAAAGAAGAATATAAAGGATATTGGCCAAGTTTCTCTTTCTGACTTGCAATCTTCGATTTTACTTTTACCTAAATTGGATGATTGGACTCCAACGATGGATATTATAAGTTTATGTAAGGCTAAAAGTAGATGGACAAATAGACAGATTTATAATACTACGAATAATTTAGTAAAGATAGGTCTACTACAAAGGAGAAAGTTATGACTACTGGGGGCGGTGGACTGATAGATGCAATTATGTCATCTCCTATGGGTGGAGATGAGAAAGGTATAGTAGACGTCCTTTTTGATGTTAAGAAAGCACGTCTACCTATGATAACTGAGATACCTCCTGAACTTGTTTATCCTCTTACTGTAATGACTTTAGTTGCTGATAGATATAGGTCAAAACCCCTTACACAATTCCTTTCTACCTTATATCAGTTACAGATTTCAAGAGATAGGAAGGGCAGAGCAGAAATGATTGAAGCGTTACTTGCATCACGTACTCAGACTGAGGAACTACCTTAGTGAGTATAACTACTCTAGAAGGACCGATGGGAAGTGGAAAGACACTTTCTGCAGTTGCTTTATGCTATATGGAGCATACTGCAGGTAGAAAGATTGTGTCTAATGTAGATATGACATTTCCACATGATAAGTTTGATCCCCAATTTCTTATTGAGCATATGCTTGATACACAGTTGGAAGATTGTGTAATTTTATTGGATGAAAGTTATATTTATTTGGACTCTAGGAGTTCTACTACAAAGTTAAATAAACTGTTTACATACTTCATTGCCCAGACTAGAAAACGTGGTGTTGATATGTTTATTTGTATCCACCACATTGATACTGTAGATAAACGTTTGAGGCGGGCTCTTGAAGTTAGAGGTACCTGTAGATTTAGGAAGGAGATTCCTTGTACTAGGTGTAAAGGTTTAAAAGAATATAAAGGATACCCTTGTGAAAGGTGTTGTGGATATGGGGAGGGGGGATGGGCTACTGTCACATTTTATAATCTACATACTACTAAAAAGGTCAGAGTTAGAATTCATGGGCCTAAGTTTTGGGGATTGTATTCGACCAAGGAAAGGATTGCAGTTACAGGAAAACAGATAACTATTGATCCTGAAGACCTTTAGTATGGAGAGAATATATACACTTACTTCATTAGGTAAAAGACTTGGGTCTAATATCAGACCTGCGGGAAGGGATGAGATAGTAGATTATATCTACTCTCATGGAACTGTAAGATTAAGTGAAATGGCTGGTATCTGTGGTGGGGAAAGGGAAGCTAGGAGAAAACTTGATCCTTATGTTAAGAGGGGTCTAGTGCAGGAGTTGACTACATGAGTATAATAGAAAATATTTTAAGACGAAAGGATGATGTAAGTGATCTTGAAGACCAGGTAGAGAAGGAGGAGGTGAGGGGAAGACTTCAGGCATTGAAAACTGAATCTGCTGAAAGAAAGGCAGTAGAAGCAGAATTACGGAAGAGATATGGGGGAGGTTGGAGAAAGTTTCTTTCAGTCAGTAAATGGGTAGATGTTCAGTCATTAAATTCAATTATTAGAGATGATGCAAGAACTGCTACTAGTAACGTTAGGAGGAGGAAAATATGATTAAACTGATATTTGCTACTTTACTTATATTAGTAGGACTTGTTTCATCATCTGTACAAGCACAGGATAATACACTGTATCTTACAATAGAGCAGTTTGATGTTATAAGGGGCGAGCCTGTTGCAATTATGATTGAAGGTAGAGGATCTGCCTTTAACCGTTTAGATTTTGTTCTTAACATTAGTGGTGATAATAGGTTTAACTATACTGATACAGTTAAATCATTTATAGCTCCTGAAGGTTGGAGTATATCATCTGAATATGATAGTAGTCGTTTATCAGTTCATCTTGTAGGTAGTACAGAGTGGATCCCAAATTCTGATCCTCTAGTTTTCATTCTGGGATCTATAGATACAGATGCGTTATTGGGATCAGTGGTAGTTCAACTTATCAGTGGTACTGCAAGTCTAGTAGGAAATCCTGTATTTGTAGATTTAGGTACTTCTGGTGGAATAACTGTTCTTGACGCATGCCTAAAAATAGATTTCACAATGCAGGGGGGAAGAAGACCAGTTCCTATTGGATATGTATTCCCTCTCCATGTTAAGTATACAAATAAGGATTATTCAGCATATAGTTCTGAAGTTGACGTGTCTACAAATCATCTATTTAGGGGCATAGGACGAGCAGAGATTTGTGGTCTACGTTTAGGGGAGCATGAAATTAAGATTAAAGAGACTAGATCCCTTTCTAACTTAGCACTTAGTGTTCCTATTATAAGTACTACTAATTCAATCTATATGGGTGTCTTGAAGAGTGGTGATGCTAATGATGATGATATTATAGACATTCTCGATTTTGGTGCTCTAGCAGGAGCTTTTGGATCTTATCCTGGGCATTTAAAGTGGGATCCACGAGCAGACTTTGATAGAAATCTTGTTGTAAATATATCTGATTTTGGCCTACTTTCACTAAACTTTTTGCAGTATGGACCAGTTATTGTAGAGATCCCATCTGAAACAATAGCCTCACCAACACACACTTGGGTTCCTCCTATAGGGGAGGTCTGCCGTGGTGCCCATGTTTGGGGTTACCACCGTGGCGGTGGTGGACAGGTTGCAATCTCTTATCTGGACACTGACTTAGCATTCAAGGTTTTTAGTTACCACTTGAATCCATCCTCATTTATAGGAAACTATTTTACTGTGGGTGTGAGTAGACCAAGACCTGCTGTTATGCATGTTGCTGCTCTACTTTATCTATCTGGTATACATCTACCAAGGGCAAAGTTTTTCAACTGTCAGAAGTTAAATAGTTAATAGGAGAGAATTAGTAAATATGTATTCAGTAGTCATACCAACCTTAAATGAGGAGGGGAATATAGGTGAATTAGTTGCACAGTTAAAAACAGATAATAACTGTCAGGAAGTAGTTGTATGTGATGGTGGTTCTACAGATGGTACGGTTACAGAAGCAACTTCTGCTGGTGCATTAGTTATATTTTCTTCTGGTCAATCTGTAAGCGATGCAATTGACTTTGGTATAAATAATGCAAATACTGATTCAGTTGTGGTAATGGATGCAGATTTCTCCCATCCACCAGGAGTAGTATCAGAACTTGGAAGACTTTTAAAATTCCATGAAATGGTATATGGGTGGAGAGTAATGAGTGGGGATTCCTTATTTAATAGATTTATAAGTCTTTTAGGGAAAATCTTTTCCTTTTACCTTGCGCCTTCTGTTTCAGATAGGATGACTGGACTTTTTGGTTTGAGGGTGTCTTATGTTGTTAGTAAAAACATCATCATTAAAAGGGGGCCTAAACCGTTTCTTGAATATTTCGTTAAAGGGTTCCCTACTTCTATTGAAGGAATTCCTTACATTTTTGAAAAGAGGAAGTTTGGGAAGACTAAGTTGGGAAGAAGGAAGATACTTTTGACCGGTATAAGACAGTTGATAAACTTGTATTTGTTTAAGTACAAGCAGTTTATAAAGTATTCAATAGTAGGAGGAAGTGGAGTACTTGTATATTTGATGTGGGTGATCCTATCAGAAGAGATCTTGGGTTTAGGTTATGGTATAGGAATCCTTATAGGATCGTTTCATGCCTTTTTCCATAATTATGTCTTTCATAAGTTATGGACATTTGCAGTAGACCAAAACATTCCTTTAAGAAGTTTGCCTAATACTTTATGGAATCTTGGACATGATAATGAAGATGGAGACTTTGAGTGGTGGGAGTGGTATAGTGGATTACCTCATAAGAGGTTTAAGAGAGTATTAGGGAAGCATATAAGAGCACTTGCTGGTGATGCAAATAGTTTGTTATCTCTTGGATGTGGATCCTCCCCTATCATAAATATGTTTGATGGAGAAAGAGTAGGTATAGATATAAGTCCTAGAAAGGTTGAGTTTTTATCTAGGCATACTGATGCAAGAGTTGTTGTAGGTGATATAACCTGTTTGTCCCCAGATATATTGGGAGATAGGAAGTTTGATGTGGTATTATGTAATGAGGTAGTTGAACATTTGTATCCAAAAGGATTCGAATCTGCTTTACAGTCTGTTAAGAGATATTTGGAACCTGGTGGAAAAGTTGTAATTTCTACTCCTGATACTAGTAGTAAGATAGGAAAATTGGTTGAAGTAGTGTTGCATGGAGAGTTTCATACAAATATGATGACTGCTAAGCAGTTGATATCTAAGGTTGAAGGAGCAGGGTTTATATATAAGGGTAGTAGAGCATTCTTGTGGGATAAGATACATTTGTTTACTGCAGGAGTTTAATGGTACTTTCAGGAGTTGTATTTATTACAGTTGCCTTTATATATATGTTAGGTATATCCCCAGATATGACCTGGATGGGACTAGCAGGAGATTCACCTAATTATGTTGTTAGTAGTATTCTGTTGGAGGAAGCCCATTTGGTAGGATATCCTCTATATATCCTTATAGGTCATTTATTTACCTTGTTACCTTTCAATCCTTATTTCAGTATGGGTTTGTTTTCTGCCATATCTACACTCTTATCGTCAATCTTGATATATCTTATAATAGAACATTTTGGTGGTAGAGTATATTCATGTTTATTAGGGATGTTAGTTTATCTTGCATCTTTTGTAGTGTGGACACAGTCAGTTATTCCTGAAGTTTATACCTTTTCAGTATTTTTGACACTACTAGGATTTTATCTATATCTATTATATGATTCAACAGAGAATCCTAGATGGTTAGCAGTTTCAGTTATAATTGTTGGTTTGAGTTTATCTACTCATCCACTTGCTATTTTGGGAGTTATAGGAATTGTTTTTCTTCATTGGAAGAAGCATAAGGTACTGAAAAGTTTAGGTATTTTATCTATTGTAGTATTTATAGGGATTTTAAGTAACTTTATTTTTTCACTTGTCCTTTCAGATGGGAGTATATTACAGGATCACAACAGGTTAGAGGTTTTATTAGTATCTTTAGCCTATTTAGGTACACTTCCTATTGTTCCTATTACCGCGACTTTTGATAGGATAAGAGATTTAGCAGTTGTACTATCTGTTAGTGGCTTAGTATTTTTACCTTTCCTTTGGGGTTTGGTGAAAACCTTTAATTTCAAGATAGGTATAATTTGCCTGATTTTAATTATACCTTTATTAGTTTATCTTACCGGATTTCCACCTCAGTGGGTGACTTATTTAGTTCCTTCAGTTGCATTTTTTGCAATACTTGTAGGTGTTGGTTCCATTGCATTTCCTAGTTATAAAATAATTATTGGATGTGTATTAGCAGTTATTCTAACCGCTTATAATTTCAGTGTTTACGATATTGGACGGAGTATTGATCCTGAACCTACAAGTATGCGTGTTTTTTATAATGAGTTGGATACATTACCTTCAGGTACTATAGTTTACACACATACTTGGGGACATGGAGCAGTAGTAGTTAATTCGTATAACCGTATGAATGGATTTAGACTAAAGCATTTTGATTCAGGGATGAGGTTTGGTAAGATATCTCACTTTAGTGGTGATTTATTTATTCCTGAAGTAGAAAAAGTCACTTTTGGGGAAGAGGGCGAAATTGCGAGATTAGTCAGAGACTTAAATAATTCTCCTGTGGTGGTAGTTTATGTTAAAGATTATAGGAAACTTAAGTTTTCTGTTATTGATTCTGGGTCTTACAATAATACATCTAATAATCTTGGGAGAGGCCAGGCGGATATTTCAAGGTGAGTATGAATTCTCTAGATGGATGCACCTTTATATATCTAACAAAACTTGGATACTTATCATAATATTAGCAGTAGTTGGAGGATGTGTAGGAAAAATTTATGGTAGAGCAGGCAGTAATACTATGTGGGGGAAGGGGAGAAAGATTAAGACCGTTAACTGATAGGGTTAATAAATGTCTAATTCCTGTTGGAAATAAACCTTTTGTATACCATCTGATTGATAGATTACTTGATGCAGGAATACTTGATATAGTTTTAGCAACTAGATATTTAGGATATCAGTTTTTGCCCCTTACCGAAAAATATAAGAAAGTGAGAATTTCTTTAAGTAGTGGAACAAATACTAAAAAGGATGTTTTAGGAATAGAAAAATTACATGATAGATTTCTGTTAGTAAATGGAGATTGTTTCCCTTTAGGGATTTGTTGGGAAGATCTAATTAAGTATGATGGTCTATGTGTATTAGTCAAAGATAAAGTTGATTCTGGATGTGCAATAGTATTGAAAGAGTGGGTAAAAAACGGTTTACTTAACCCTTTTAAGATTTCTGAAATGAAGCAGTTGTTATATAATTATCCCTCTGAAAGATGTCTACATATAGGAAGTTTTGAAGGACTGGAAGAAGCTAAGGAATATTTTAAATGATTTCTAATTGGAAATACTTGTACTGTGATTTTCCTCTTTACCTATCTGATATTATTCTCATGTCAGGAATTTATCCTCGTAAATTGACTGGTGGGGATGTAGTTAGGGTTTATCCTTCTAGGAGAGAGGCAGATAGTGCAGTTAAGGGGAGGATGGGAAGAGTATTATTTAGGATTGATGCTGAAAGATTGAATTCTGATTTTTTAGAACAGATAGATAATAACTATATGTTTTACAGGGGACCAATTCCTGCAAGTGCGATTTTGAGGATAGAGAATGGGCACAGAAGTTCGACCTTATACAAAAAAGGACGCAAACTATAGAAGGGCTACTAGTGATGATGAGGGAAGTTGTGGAGAGTGCAAATTTTTTATTTTACCGAAAAACCTGTCAAGAGGTGGTTGCCAGTTAGTTACTGGTGATATTCGTGCGAAGTTTATTTGTAACTTGTTTACTCCTAAAGAGGAATAATAGATGTCTGCAGGTAATATACTAGGAATCATCTTTGCGACTGTTATACTACTATTTGTAATAGTGCAAGGATTTTCTGTAGTTCAAGGAATCCAGGAACAGGAAGCAGTAGACTTACTTACTGGATTAGGATATGTAGTTAGTGCCCAAGGAGCAGGTTTTGTTCCTACTACTAGACAGGTTATAGCAGGCAATGGACTAACTGGTGGTGGGGATTTATCTGCTGACAGAACCTTTGCAGTTAATCCTGCTACTGGATCAGGAGTTGCATTTTTATCAGGGGCACTATCAATAAGAAGAGACTGTGGAGTAAATGAGTTTGTAAGGTGGAATGGTACTTCATGGGAATGTTCAGGTGGAGGAAGTACAGATTCCTTTAGAACATGGGATATTCCTACTGGAACTGATATAGTTGCTGATTCTGGTACAGATACAGTAACTTTTACGAGTAGTGGTGGAATTACTATTTCGGGTACTGCAGCAAGTGATTCAATTTCAGTTGTCTTTGATCCCATAGTTGCAGGGGTAGTTTTAACTACTAGACAAATAAATACAGCGGGAGGTTTAACTGGTGGTGGGGATTTGTCTACTAACAGAACATTGTCAATTTTGGATGAGGGAGTAACTGAGCCTAGACTTGATGTAGTAGACTCACCTGCCGATGAAGAGTGTTTGACTTTTGAAACTACATCTTCTAGACTTGAGTGGCAAGCCTGTGTTGGAGGAAGTGGAGTAAGTGTACAGGAATTAGATACTACAATTGTTGCATCTCTTACTGTACTAGATTTTGGAGCTGGATTTGATGTAAGTGAAAGCCCTGCTGATGAAGCAAATGTAATTTTGGACTTTACTGAATTTTCTAACCTGACGTGGGGTAATGGAAGTACATTCTTATGGACAATGGATGTTTCAGGGACTGATCCAGCAATTAACTTTTCGTCAAATGCTGTAAACGTTGCTACAGGTGTCTTATCAGTAGGAAGTATTGCAGTTGTTCTTCAAAACCGTTTAGTAGATACGGGTACAGGTCTTGAAGGTGGAGGAGATTTATCTGCTAATAGAACACTATCTATTGCTAGTACATATAGGTTACCACAAGGATGTGTAAACAATGATGTAACTAAGTTTAGTACTGGAAGTAATGTGTGGTTGTGTGCTACAGATCTTACAGGGACATCAAACTCTTTTGAGACTATTGCAGGGGGAGTCCAGTCAAGTGGAGGACCAGTTGTAGCGGATTCTGCAACTGACACTTTAACTCTTGCTGCAGCAGGTAGTGGAGTATCATTAACTTTAGTTGCAGGAACTGATACTATAACTCTTTCTGTTACTGGAGCAGGTACTCATGCCTTCCAGCATAATATTGGTGGTATAGATGAAGTAGGATTTTATGGGCTAGTACAGGATGAGGCTTCAGATCTTATTCAGAGAAGTAGATTGAATTTCACCGGAACTGGAGTTTCATGTGTAGATAATGTTGGTGGGGCAAGGACTGATTGTACAGTTGCTGCTACAGGTAGTGTTAGTAACTCTTTCGAAACGATTGCTGTACCTTCAGGAACTAATCCAGTTGCTGATTCAAGTGTAGATACTTTGACATTTGCGGTGACTGGTACTGACGTGCTGATTTTCGGAAATTCAACAACTGATACTGTTAATTTTGACCTACTAACACATGCAGGAACAAATATTACAGCAGATCTTGAAGAAGAAGGAGAGATTAATACAACAGTAGTTTCTGGAAATGCCTCTGGTAGTGGAAGTGCAGATTCTGTTATTCTAGGAACTGCAACTAATACTGCTACTTGGGCTACCTTACCTGATTGTGTTGCTGGATTAGGAAATCACATTAATTATGATGCAATAGTTAATAGTTTCTTGTGTGGAGATACAGATACCTTTGCTACATTTGCTGGGGGTAATCAATCTAGTGGTGGACCAATAATTGCAGAAATTCCTGGAGACACTTTTACTCTTGGAGCAACTGGAAGTGGTGTTTCTTTAAGTTTTAATGCATCTACAGATACAATTACCCTTTCTGTTACTGGTGCAGGCACTCATGCCTTCCAGCATGCAGTTGGTGCTTTTGATGAAATAGCTTACTATTCTTTCGTGATGAATGAAGGTAGTGATCTTACCCAGCGCCGTCGGGTAAACTTTATAGGAGGGGATATAAACTGTGTAGATAATGTAGGTAGTTTAAGAACAGACTGTAGTGTTTCACCTGAGGCTAATAGTTTTGAGACGATTGCTGTACCCTCAGGTACTAATCCAGTAGCAGACTCGTTTATTGACACTTTGACGTTTGCTGTAACTGGAACTGATGTACTGATTTTTGGGACGGCTGGGACAGACACCATTAACTTTGATCTTTTAACCCATGCCGGGACGAATATTACGGCTGACTTGGAGGAAGAGGCCCAAATAGGGTCTACCAATATCACTGGCAACGCAGCAGACGATCAAGTCATTGTAGGAAGCGGTGCAAATGCTGCTACCTGGGTTACTTTGGGACCGTGTCTAGATGCCCTATCATATAGCCCAGCCTTCAATACGTTCCAATGTGGGCAGGACTTTGACCTGTTCGCACCCGGCACTCAGGCATCGGGTCCTACGTTAATTCCAGATCAAGAGCAAGATACCATAACGTTTTCAGCTACAGGCAGTGGTGTTTCTTTAAGCTTCACTGAGACTGGATTTTTTGTCGATACCATTACCTTCTCGGTGACTGGTGCTGGCACTCACTCTATCCAGCATAGCCTAGGTGGCATCGATGAAATCGGTGCCTACATGCGGGCCCATGACGAAGGAATAGAGCTAGCTTCCCGTCGGCGCCTCAACTTCACTGGTGCAGGGGTCAGTTGTGTTGACAATATTGGTGCCACTCGTACTGACTGTACCATTGGTGGAGGTGGATCTACAAACTCTTTTGAGACGATTGCTGGAGGGGCACAAACCAGTGGAGGACCAGTTGTAGCGGATTCTGCAACTGACACCTTAACCCTAGCAGCTACAGGAAGTGGAGTTTCTCTTTCTCTGACTGCAGGAACCGACACCATCACTTTTTCAGTTACCGGTGCTGGAACGCGCTATATTCCTAGAGAGATTATCTTCGGTCAGGATGGTGATGTATCTACTACAATGAACATGGAGAACCGTCGCTTTACTGCAAGGAGGAGTGGAACTATCCAGGATGTTCTATGTAGAGTCACAACAGCACCTACTACCTCAGCAGTCACGGTAGATGTTAATCTGAACGGAACTACCATATTCACCACTCAAGCCAACCGGCCCTCTATTGCCGCAGGTGGGCTATTCGATATTAGTGAAGCACCTCAGGTGACTATCTATTCCAGCACCCAGATATTTTCCCTTGAAATCGACGCTACTGATTCAGGAAACACTGCAGCAGATTTAGTCTGCCAGATATTGCTCTGGGAAGAAACCTCTGGTTCACCCAGCACATAGGAGAGAATGCAACTTTCACAGTTCAAGAGAATTGCTTTATTTATAGGTGTTTCCCTACTCCTGATTGCTGCCTCATCCAGAAGTCCTCTGGATATACCTCAACAGCAGGGAGTTCAGGATACCTGTTTTGGATCGTGGGTATGGGATACGAGTAATCCCACTTTTGCCCACTGGAGGGCACCATTCGTCAGAAATCTGTTGGGGTCTATTGACTTTCGCAGTTTGCCCCAGATGGGCAGCCCCGGTCCCATAGCGCAGGGAAGTGGCTTCTTCACCTATAACGTTGATATTACCGATCCCTTGATGATCTGTTTTGGCGGGAATATCGACGGTAGCCTGCTTGTGACTGAGAAGGCAAGTATAGAGGCCGTTCTCGGATTGGACCCTGGTAGTCTCCAGGCTACTACTACTCGAAGTACGCTACGGGAGTTACTGCTAGAGGAGGCTGACCCTACTGGACAGATCCGCTGGAAGCCCCTCAGAATCAGTTCCCGGAATGGGATGAAGCTCTACCTGGGCGGCTTTGGACTGCTTCTGGATGAGCCGTTCCGTGCTGACCATCCAGCAATCCAGACTACCCTGGCGGTGCGCTGGGCTGACTACCGTCGCCATAAGGCCGCCGGTACACCTCTGGAGGTCCTGCAACGCTGGACTGGCAACGACATGCTCAAATTATTTGGTCGTGTGGGAGACGACCTGCTTCCAGCACTGCTACCGCCTGAGTATCAGAGCGACGGCTGGAAGCCACGCGATACGATAATCCTTGACATCTTCAACCGCACTAACTCCGCTTCTCTCGGTTCTTCGTCCGAGGGGTGGTCATGGACTGAGAATAATGGGAGTTGGAGCATTGGCACTAACGCCGCCGAAGTAGACGATAATCAAATTAACAACCATGCTAGGGCTGAGTCAGACCTAAGTTCGGACGACCACTATAGCCAGGCTGTACTCCTGACTACTGGTCATTCTGAAGCAATCGGTGTTTTAGCCAGGATGGCGACTGCCAATTTCAGCAACTTTTATTGGGGACGTGTAGACTTCAGTGCTACCCCAGATTCTTGGCAGACCTACAGTCGTGTCAGTGGTACGTATACTGCTATTGGAGTGAACACCGGCGTCAATGTCGTAGTGAATGACGTTATCCGCATCATGACCGACGACAGCTCCATCACCCGAAGGCGCAATGGTGCTGACCAGGACACGGTTACTAATACAGCGCTAACTGGGCAACTCCGGTGTGGGATAGGAAGTTGGACTTCTATGACTGGCGCACGTATGGATGACTTCGAAGCGGCAGACCTAGCAGTGGTGGTAGAAACCTACTCTTATATGGCTATGCTCAGGCAGGTGGCAACTTACATGATTCCATATTATATCCAAGTGTCTACCTCTACTTGGAACTTCACTCAGCGAGGTTATACACCATGATATGTAGTATACTTCCCCATAATCACTGACTTACTCCTACAATTTAATGAATCTTGAGATACTGATAAGTTCTGTAAAAGATAGTAATCTTATGATTGAGTTATAGGTGAGAATATGAATCAGATTATTCTAGTTTTTGGACTTTGTACCTTCTTATTGGTAGTTACATCACTACGTCTTTGGTCTAGAAAATACTCAATCCCTATAAGTAAAATTCAAGGATCTAAAATAGGAATAGCTGCTGCTACTTTAGTATTCATGTTGTCTTGTGTTCCTTTATCCTATAGTATCTTTTCAGATATAGTACATACTAAAAAAATGGTATCTGCAGTGGAAAGTTTTAAGGAAAGATATCCAGATATTAGTGGAGTTCAGGTAATACCTATGAAGGATGTATGGGTATATACTTACTATAAGGATGGTAGTTCCCATGCAGTTATAAAGATGGATAACAATTGGTTAAATGTTGAGGTGAAAAAATGATAGTTACTCGTGCCCCTTTAAGAATTCCATTAGGAGGAGGAGGGACTGACTATGTTGACTATTATAGGAAACATGGTGGATTTATTCTAGGATTTGCTACGAATCTGTATGTGTATGTTGTTATCAATCCTACTAAAGATAGTAAGTATCATCTAAAATACAGTAAGAATGAGGTTTCTCCTTATCTTATAAATCTTGATAATAGAGTAGCGGCTTCAGCACTTGATTTTATGGGAATTAGGCCAGGATTAGAGGTAGTGACATTTAGTGATGTACATGAGAGTAGTGGACTAGGAGGCTCCTCTGCATTCTGCTCTGCCCTTTTACTTGCATTAGGTACATTTAAGGATAAAAGTGTCACTAAAGCTGATTTATTTGTGGACTCCTATAAGGTTGAGAGAGATCTTGCAGGTGAACCTGGTGGAATACAGGACCAGTGGTTTGCAGCTTATGGTGGTGCTTATAAACTTGAATTGAAAGATGATATTATACCTATACCAGTAGATGTAACTGACTTTATACAAGGATTGAAATTAGTATATACGGGAAAATCAAGAAAAGGTCACTACTCTTCAACTTTTCACAAGGCTCTTATAGATACTGATAACCCTCATTTACTTACATCCCTTAAAGAAACCGAGAGGATTGGAAGACAAATATACAAATATCTGATTGATGGAGACTATCTACAAATAGGAGAATTATTCAATCATCATTGGGAAGTTAAAAAGGGAAGAGATCCTAATATTACTACATCTAAGATAGATGTAATTTATTCAAAATGTCTGGAAGAAGGTGCAATAGGTGCTAAGTTAATAGGAGAAGGAGGAGGAGGCTATTTCCTAGTGTATTCAGAGGAGAATTTGGAAGGTATTAACAGTATTCCTGTAGGTATAGATAATGAAGGGTGTAAGGTATTGTATGATGATGGGAGTAGACAATGGTAAAAGCAAGGGGAGTTCCAGAGTTTGAGTGGGATACTTTACAGGCAATCTACAATATAGGTCTTGTAGGGACATCTCAACAGATACAAGAAGAGATAGGAGTACAAAAGACTGAGGAATCTGCTCAAGAGCCATCTGCGTATAAGGGATTTGATCCATATGTTAGATATATGCAGAATCCTAGTGGATACTTCAAGTCTGGTGTTAATGAGTTGATAAGGAAAGGATATGTAGTCAAAAGGAATAGCAACTATTATCTGACTGAAGACGGAATAAAATTCTATGAGGAAAGAGTATGAAGATATTTTTGGATTCTTCAAATACAGTGTATATTGAGAGATGGAAGCATATCATAGATGGAGTTACAACTAATCCTTCAATACTTATGAAAGAGGAAGGAAATCTTGAGAAAGTTTGTGAAGTAGTAGGTAACCTACCCCTATCAGTAGAGTCAGGAAGTCCTTTTTATGAGGAGGCAGTGAAACTATGGGATTGGTTAAAACCTTTTGCACCTAATCTTGTAGTTAAGGTACCATTTTTGGATCCTGTAAGAGGAGATAATCTAAAGATAATTGATAAATTGGTAAGAGCGGGAATAAAAGTAAACTGTACAGCAGTTATGTCTACTGCACAAGTGTTACTTGCATCTAAGGTTGATCCTACCTATATATCTATATTTATTGGTAGGATAGATGATGAGGGGGGGGACTTTTCTCAAGTAATAAAAGATAGTCTGGATATGGTAAGTATGAAAAATATTGAATTAATTGCTGGAAGTATAAGAACAGTAGGAAATGTAATAGCCTGTATTAAGGCTGGAATAGATATTGTTACTGTTCCTCCACCTATTCTTGAAAAGATGGTTGAACACCATTACAGTAGGTTTACCTCAAAACAATTTCAGAATGACTACGTGAGTGTTGATACCTTGAGGAAAGAAGGAGTAAGAGTGTGATAGTAGAAATATTTAGGGAAGAGAGAAGGAAATACAATGAAATGATAAGGAGGATGACCAATCAAAAGATTGTTAAATCTGATGTGTACGAGCCTGAGGTGAGAAAATTCTATAAATGGTTAACACAAAAAAGAAAAGGTATAAGGTATATATGAGGAAGAGGGGAGTAGGAAATATAAAGACTGTGACGTATGCTGTATCAGGTAAACAGGCAAAGAGATTTGCTAAATTTAGGAGAAAGGGATACTCTCCTTATAGAGTGGTGCAGGATTAACAGATGTTTACCTTAGAAATTGGAATAGAAGACCAGGAGAGTGAGATACTTGAAGTTAATAGTCTGAAGAAAGCCTTACAAATAGCTGCAGATAGAGTGAAGAGAGGACTTCCTGTGTTTATTATAGATGAAACTACAGGAGCAGAAGTAGGAGTTCGGATAAGAGGGGGTAGAACTGAGGTAATACATATCCGTCATGGTACTAGTACTCTAATGGGCCCTGAAATGGTGTCATTATTTAAGGTTATGAGGGGAGTACCAGTTAGTGAAGAGGAGAGATCTGTAGCAACTGCAGGAGCAGTGGATGCCCTACAGGCTAATCGTAGACAGAAAGGTTTTGTAAGTCAAACTTCAAGGGGACTTAAGATGTTTGGAGTTCAGGCTACTGAAGTAATTCCTGAACTAGAAAGTCTTGAAAGAAATATAGAAAAGACGGGTTTGGTGTAAATATGCCTGATATTTATTCTATTACACCTGAAGGCAATAGATATATCTCTCGTGTGAGGACTCAGACTTTTGATCATAGAAATAACGATTACATAATTTTGTTTAGTCTACAAGAAGTAGGACCTACAGATTATGAGATGTTAGTTGAGGTAAATTCGATTATAGGGGAAAACTGTATAAGGTAACTGAAGGTGATGTCAGAAAGAGTTTAAGTTCCTTGTTTGAGAGAAAATTTATAGATAAGATGTAAAGGAGGAGTAATGAAGAAGTATCTTAGAATATCTATTTTCATGGGGCTAATTGGTCTATCAGGTTTCTTGGGGGCAACTGCATTAGCTTCTGCAGAGGAAGTAAGTTTTGTTTCCCCTAGTAGTCAGATAGGGGGCAGCCCTTCTCATATTTGGGAACCTCAAACAATGTGCAGAGGTGTTCATGTGTGGGGATATCATAAAGGCAACGGTGGGAACATTGCAGTATCCTATATTGATCCCAGGGGACAGTTTCAGGTCTACCAGTATGCTCTATCCCCTACTGGGCTCCTGGGCAATGTTTTCGATATGGGGATAGAGACTCAAAGTGGGGGCAGAATTCTACTTGTGAAGATGTACTATCCTACCGGTATACATATTGCTAATGCCAAGTTCTTCTCTTGTTAAAGGAGAATAATGAGTAGTTTAGACAATATTGCCCTTGAAATTATTGGTGCAATTATGGAAGGTAATAAGGTAATGATCTTTGGTGTTGGTGGGAACGCTGCAAGTGCCTCACACTTTGCAGGGGAACTTGCAGGAAAGTATGAACAGTATGAAGATCCGTTACCTGTTATTTGCCTGAATGATAATATGGCAGTAGTAACTGCCATAACCAATGATTTCGGTTGGGACCAAGTCTTTTCTCGTCAGATAAAAGGATTAGGTAAAAAAGGTGATGTAGTAATTGCCTTTAGTATAAGTGGAGGTGCAAAGTATCTGGAAAATGCCTTTATAGAAGCAAGGAAGAAAGGGTGTGTGACTGTCCTACTAAATGGTAATACCACCCCTAAAGTAGCATCTTTATGTGACTATCTACTTGCAGTAGATAGTGATAATACACCTAGAGTTCAAGAAATCCAATTAAGATGGGTACATGACCTTAGTGAAAGAATCAAATCAAACTTGAAGGAGAACTATCATGGCTAAGGGAAAACTTCCTGGTGGAGCAACTGCAACTGATATGAAGTGGATTGCAAATAGGGGAGCAGACCTGCGTAAGGCAGGAAAGTCAAGATCTGTTGCCTTAAAGCAGGCATGGAGAGAGTTTAAGGAAAGGAAATAATATTAGATTGACGCATATCCCCAATCTATGCTATTCTGTGGTCAGACAGGGTCTAGTGTTTGAGCTCAGGAAATAGGATGCCTTATAGATACACTATTACCTCTAAAGGCCAGGATAGATATGATGATTTACAAACTGAGATAAGGTCTGGAGAGAGTGTTCCTTATAATGTAAGACTTGAACAGATACTATTGGGGACACTTTCACAGGATGACTTAACCTTTACTCAACTTCGTCAGGCTTCTGGATTAAGAAGAGATGAGTTAGGAGATACTCTTCCTGTTCTTTTAGACAAAGGTTATGTCTCAACCCTCTCTTAAATCTTATTCCCTTACTCCAAAAGGAAGGGATAAACTTGAAGTTTTACTCCACCGGGAAGAATTTGTTACCGAAAGAATTCCTAAAAGGAGTGGAGTAGAGTGGTTGACTTTAATGAAATTGGATAAGGAAGATAGTACTGAACAGGAGTTGGCAACCTTATTAAACATGAGTATCTATGATGTAAGAGGAATTCTTGACAAGTTTGAGAGACAAGGATTTGTTGAGGGGACATGATGCCAGATGCAGTTGAATCTCTTGTAGGTCTATTACCTACTATAGTTGCAGCAGGTATAGTTACTGAATTTGCAAGGAGAACTATGCCAAGTATGTATGCCCCATTTCCTAAAAAGAAAGTGATGAAGAGACAAAAAAGTAAATATAAGGTACCTGGGTATAAAGGTAAAATGACCTCATTACCTTCAGTTCCTAGTAGAAGTACGGTATTTGGCAAGCCCAAAATGGGGAGATTCTAAAGAGGAGAGAGTATGCATGGATTAGGCAGACTTCATAATAGGGGTGCAGGAACAGTTCGTAATAGAGGTGCAGGTAGTATTCATAGTCCTAATGGGGATGTGAAGCATAACCTATTTAAGAATGGGAATGTGAGTAGGAAGGTAGGTACAATAAATTTTAATACTCCTATGCTTCCTTCGACTCATAAGAGTGGAAAGTCCTATACATACCTTTTTGCCCATCCTGAGAAAGGTATGCCCAGTGGAAGTGTAATGAAGAGGATGGGAAGGAAAATGGGACATACTTTCTGACGTGCGTAAGCCTAAGATAACAAGGTACACTGTAGGTAGACCTACTGGTCAGGACATAATTCCCTGACGATTCTGCAAGATCTGGATATATGTGGAAAGAGTAATGGCAACCTATTTCGTTAATCTTCCATCAACAGATGTGAAAGCAGAGATAGAGGCCCCATCCTCTCGTCAGGCAAGAACTGCCTATCTTGACTATCTTGTAAGAAACAAAATTGTTCCTTGGAGAGGAAGGAATTTATTACGGGAAAGTATTATTACTGATAGGATAGAGTCAGGTCAAGTTCCTATAGATGTAAAGTTGAATTACAAACTGAAAGAAAAAGAGGAAGAACCTACAGAGGAAATAGTTATAGGTCCTGAAGTAGAGACTGATGTCCCTACAAGGGTTGGTAGGCAGTCTAAGATTGCTGAGGCTTCTCAAAGACTGTTGAGACAGGGAATTTTCTGATGCCAAATAATAACAATAATGGTAGAGTTCTTCTACCAGGAAGACCAGAAGAGCAAGTAATAGAGGGAGAGTTCAAAGTCCTTAACGGAAATGGGGACTTTGAAGATTACCTGAAAAGGAAAAAGAAGAAGGGGAAAGGTCTATTTGGAAAAGCAGTAGAGGTAACTACTAAACCTTTTGCTGAAGCCTCAAGGAAAAAGGGTGGGGAAAAACTAGAGGAAAGATATTTTGAGCAGAGATTATTTGAGGATGAAAGCAGACTTCCCCCATCCTTGAGGAAGTCCTTCAGGAAATCTCGTAAGAAGGAATTATCTGAAAGGTATAGAGTTGAAAGAGAGGCTGCTGAGGTTGGTATACCTATTAGGGGTAAAGCACTAAAGTATAATCCCAAAACTCAACAGTATGAACCAGATCCTGCATCTTCTGCGGGTCCTAAGTCTACGGCACAATTGAAACGGGAGATTCTGTTACAAAAACAGTTTGAGGTAGAGAGGAAAGTAGGAACTGAGGCTGGTAAGAAAAAGTTGAGGGAGTTGAGGCCTGGTCTAGTAAGGACTACTGCTAGAGGAGCTGCAGTTGGAGTAGTAGGTGCAGGTCATGTGGCAGGTAGATTAACTCCAGTAGGGACACCTAGAAGAAGAAGGCCTTATACTCCTTCAATAAGTGGGATTAGACCTTCAGTACCTGCAATTTCAAGGACTCTTCTTGGTATGGGAAGACCTTCTTTAGGAAGGGGGGGTATATCGCCTATTGCTAGAAGTGTGGTGGGGGGAAGAGGAGGTACGTCTCCTATAGCAAAAAGTGTATTACAAGGAGGAAGGACTTTTGCAGGTCCTATATTAGGAGGAAGAGTATCTGTAGGTATTCCTAGGATGAGTATGAAGTCTAGAAGACTACCCCTATTTTAATTCCAGGCAACAAGTATTCCCCGACCCCAGACATAGGGGAGTACAGTTAGCAAAAGAATAAATCAAGGAGGTGTTAGGTGGTCCGAGTAAAAGGATACACCCGGAATGGAACCCGTGTAAAGGGATATTCCCGAAAGGGTGGTGGAGGGGGAAAGAAGAGGATGGGTCGAAGGCGAAAGTAGAAAAATCTCTTCCTCCTCATCCCTGACCCCAGCGTATATTGCAGAAGTACGCTGGGGTTTACTTTGTGTTGTGGATCTAACTTCATCTAAAAATTTTGATAAAAAATGTATTGACAATTTTGATAAAATATGTTATAATGTAGATACACCTTTTCGATTAGGTGTTCCCCAGACTAATTTGCACTGGAGGTTGTATGTGGATGACCAAACTTTTGTAGTTGAACTTTTTGATGATAGTTATACAATTACTGCTCCTAACAGGACTAAGGCTATTACCTATGCTGTAAGGGAGTATAGGAAAGTTAATCCTCAGTCTAGTATCCCCTCATCTGTTTTAAGACAGATGGTGAGGACTCGAGTAGATAAAGTTGGTCCTTCTGAGGAGCAGGTAGAGAGGTTATTCTGTGGTGAGACTACTTCATTCGCTGAACGGGAACGAGGAGAAGTTAAAACTTGAAAAGGATCTAGCAGTTGCTAACTTTTTCAATCGAACTACTCCTAAATCAGTGATATACAAAAGGGAGGGAAGGGGAAAGAAGTCTTTTGATTATGTCAAAGGATATTGGATAATTAACCAACTTAATTTGTTGTTCGACCATTGCTGGTCCTGGGAGGTAGTAAGAGAGAGTATAGGGACAAAACAGATTTGGGTTTTGGGTACGTTAACTATAGAAGGTGAGATTAAAAAATCTGCCTATGGTGGAAGTGATATAAAGGTATATTCTGATGGGAGGGGAACAATAGACATAGCAGATGATTTGAAAGCAGCATCTATGGATGCCTTAAAAAAGGCTGCAAGTTTATTGGGAGTTGCTTTTGATATCTATAGTGGTCTGGATGAAGATAGCAGCTCTACTGGTGTAGATCCTACAAAATGGAAGTCTTTTTTGTTTAGGGGCCAACAGCTGGGCATGAATGAAGAGAGTTTGAGAGCGTGGATTCGGGTGGATGCCTCAAATCCTTCAGGATTAGAGATAGAAGATCTCACCCCAGTCCAGCAAGATACTATATTAAGGAGGTTAGTAGCAGAAGCGCAAAAGAAATAGGTACCTTTAATATCTGTATTTAAGTAAAAATAAGGAGAACTAATGACTACTCGGCAACGGGATACCCAAGTGGTAGGACCAGCAGATGTTCTGGAAATTCCAGAAGACCTAATTTCTGGAGAGGATCTAGTACTAGACTTTAGTGTGGTGAAGGAGTATGAACCTGTTGCAGAAGACAGGCCATATTTGGCAGTCGTGACCAAGATGGAGATTGGAAAGGCGGCCTCTGGTCAGCGCAAGGCTACTCTTGAACTAGTAGTTGAATCCCCAGTAGAGTTCAAGGGACACAGGTTGGGAGTTGATATGAGTCTGCAGCCTCAGGCTCTGTTTAACTTCTATAACCTTCTAGTAGCGTGTGGTGAAAGTCCTGAACAACTTCAGGCTGGTAAGCTTAAGATCCAACCTGAGAAGTATTTGGGATTGGCAGTGGTGACGTATGTCAGGAATGAGACCTATAACGATATTACGAGGTCCAAGCCTCGTAGGTTTAGGTCTGCTGCAACGTGGGATGAGGCTACTGAAAATATTCGGGTAGAGGAAGCGGAAGGGCAAGCAGCGTTCTAAATAGATGTTTGTCTACACTGGATGGTGGACGGGGTAAGGCCGAGGAGCTGAAACATCTTTTGGGAGTAAGTGGACCTCGGGCTAGTGTAGATAAGTAAAAGAGGGATTTATAATGGATCTTATAAAGGGATTGTATCTAGACTTTAAAACTCCTGGCCCCCCCTGGAAGAAGTCAAAACAGTTTTTGATATTCTGGTTAATAGGATTTATACCTGTATTAGTAGGGTTGGTCTTAATTATTGTAGGTATGCTGCAATAGCTCAGTGGTAGAGCTTGAATCTTATAAATTCAAGGTCGTTGGTTCGATTCCAACTTGCAGTACCAGATAAATAAGGTGTATATGAGAATAAGTAATAGACAACTGACATATGTAGATAGGAAACTATATAACTCTTTCACTGACTGGTTAGCTCAGTGGGACTTTCAAAGTTATGAGTCTCCTGAGATTGCGTTGAAGGATATCCTTGAACAAATAAAGTCTTGGGGAACTCAATGGATTGCAGATAGTTATCCAACTCCTCGTTAGGTAGTAGTATGGGAAAGATAGAGATACAACCTCCTCCAGTCAGTTACCATCCTGACCTTGATGAGTGGGATATCCTAGACGATGGAGTAGTTGTAGCACGTGCTTCTCTCGATGTTTATCCTGAAGAGAAAACTATACGAATATTCTTCTTTAGGCTAGTAGGACGAGAGACTTTAAGTCCAGGTATAATTAGACAAGGCTTCAGACTGATAAGAGAAGAGTACCCATGGGTAGAGAAAGTAATAGCAAGAAGGGCCACTGGTGCTAAACATGCAGATATTGAGTACCTGTTAACATGAGAATCTACGATACATTAGATATCTATCAAAGAGTATCAGTTGATACTAAAGGTAATGTACTATGTGTTGCAGGTCCAGGTTCAGGTAAAACTCGAACTCTTACTGCAAAGGCTCAGGAACTAGTAAATGCAAGAAGAGATGTTATTTGTCTAACATTCACTCGTGCTGCTGCTAGGGAAATACAGGAGAGAATTCCTGGTATACCTGCAGGTACAATTCACTCATTCTGTCATTCAGTAGTGGGCTGGGAAAAAGAGGAGGAGGATCTATTAGTTAGGTATATTCAGTCAGGTAAAGACAAGTTTGAATATGTTTTGGTTGATGAGGTTCAGGACCTGACTGTTCCTCAGATGGAAGTAGTCCTTTCGTTAGTTGGGGGAAATATATTTGCGGTGGGGGATCCTTATCAGTCAATTTACAGGTACGCTGAGGCACTAGGTGCTGATGTCGTACCTGTTTTGCAGGCTGAAGGGTGCCAGTTGACCTTCCTAAAAAATAACTATCGGTCTTCGACTGAAATTGTTGACAGATTGAATGAGATATATCCTAGAGGATTGAACTCTGTTGGAGTCACTGAAAATGGAATAACTGCAATCTTATGTAGGAGGAATGATGATGTAACTTCTGCATCAGAAATACTGAAATCTCATAAGATTGGACATTCAGTCAGTAGACATACTAATAGGGGTAGAAGAGAAAGGTTTTATGGAAGTAAGGAAATAAGGATATCTACTATTCATGTTGCTAAAGGGTTGGAATTCTCAAATGTGATTTTGTTTGGGTGGTTACCCGACTCTAATCGTATGATTCCTGCTCCTTACGATGAACAGAAGAATATTTATTACGTTGCTGTATCTAGAGCAGTAAAGAATTATGGTGAGGCTGAGGATGAGTATTCTCTAATACGTCTGTTAAAAAGATTTGTACCCGAATTACCGAAATATATTCCTAGAGATGATGAAAGGAAACCTATGCCTAGATTAGATCCTGTTGTCTTTGAGGCAGAATGGTATAACACTGTAATAAGTTTCCTATCAGAGGTGAAAGGGGACAAGAAAACAGTATCTACTGCTAGGAGTATTGTAGATGCGTTAGCGACGTATAAGTTTAGATTTCAGAAGGGAATGTGGAGTCAAGTGAGTTTCACTTATCCTCAAATGAAGATGCTTATTTCATTTACTGAAGCGATGCAAATGAAGGAAGCGTATGAGAGGTTTAGAATAACGATAAGAGAGGAAGTGAATGCTTAAAGGATTACTAATTTCAGCAGGTAGTCTGTTTGGTGTTGCTACAATCTTATTTTCAATAGACTATGCCAGAACACTCTACTCCTCTTCTAAAGGAGATGATAGATTTATTGAAGTTTCTTCTCAATCCTTTGGGAAAAACTCAGTGAAGGTCTCAGTTATTAAGGATAGTGAAACCAATAACTGCCTTTTGATTGTTGAATCTTCCTTTAGATATGGAGTAGAAGTCATAAATATAGAATGCTCACAATCTATTACCGATTCATCTACCGATACTCTTCAACCTACTAATAATATATATCCCAAAACTTGTTGGGATGGATTTTACATCATTGATTGCAAGGAGGAAGTAAATGAGTAAGGCAATAGTATTGTTATCAGGTGGTCTTGATTCTGCAGTAACCTTATCAGTAGCAAAATCTACTGAATCTGAAATAATCACCTTATCCTTTAACTATGGTCAGAGACACCAGAAGGAGCTTATTTGGTCTAGGAGGATTTCAGGATTTTTAGGTGCATCACAACATCGTCTTATAGACATCCCTCTAGGTTCCCTTGTAAAGAATTCCTCCTCCTTAATAGAAGATTCCCATCTATCTCCTAATCAAGAAGGATCTGGTGGAGGAGAAATACCTGATACTTGGGTTCCTCAGAGGAATATGCTTTTCCTTACCTATGCGTTTGCTCTTGCAGATATGCTAGACTGTGATAGGGTATATACAGGGTTCAATGCTGTGGACTATTCTGGATATCCTGACTGCAGACCTGCATTTGTGCTTGCTGCAGAGAATGCCCTTAATCTTGCAAGAAAGAGGTTTGTTTTAGAAGGACATAGGATACAAATACTGACTCCTATCATCCATATGAGGAAGGTAGATGTAGTCAGATTAGGCTTGAATTTACATACTCCGTTTAAACTTACCACTTCATGTTATTACGGACAGGAACTTGCATGTGGTAAGTGTGACTCTTGTAGGATAAGGTTAAGTGCATTTAGAGAGGTAGGAATTCCTGATCCTATAAGGTACGCATAATGGATTTTCAACTTCTGATTGCTACTATGGTAATTGCAGGAGGAATATATCTTGTTTTTAGAAAACTGAAGACAAGAAAATCCCCAATCCGTGAAAAGGTTTTCGATAGTAGGGAAAAGGCAAGAGAATCTTTTGAGAGGGAAGTGTTGAGGGAGATATATAACGAATACTATTACGTGATGCCTGTAAGATGCAAGAATTGCAAGTTGATGGGTAGAGTAAGGATTCTAAAGACTAAAAAGGTATCTGAGGGGGAGTGCCCAAGGTGTAATGTAGCTTCTCTTGATGAGAATCACATTAAACTTACTACTAAAGAAATTCTTTCCCCTGAATTGGTAGAACCTCTTCAGGAATTATTGAATGAAACTACTGCAAATGCAGTGAGTGATGCGTGGGATACTGGAAGGATAAAGAGAAGGAGTATTTTTGAGTGAATACTAGACCACTATTGGACTTTGACATGATTTCTGAATTCTCTTTAGAGATGTTTAACGAATTGGTAGAAGGACTTCAGAATAGATATAAAGCTTGGGATGGGGTTAATCAATTCAAGGGAACATCTAGAAGACTTCTAGATATGTATGAGGAACTATGTTGGCTTCCTGAAAAGATAAAGAGAGAATTAGATGAGGAAACAAGATTGTTTGAAGATGGTTATGAGGAGACTGTCCACGTAACGGGTATTGAAGTTCCATCTCTATGTCCCCATCATTTGCTTCCTTGTATGTTTACAGTAGATATCCTTCATATCCCACAAGGAAGGGTATTAGGTTTGTCCAAATTTGCAAGGATTGCAATGATTTTGGGGAAACGTCCTATCTTACAGGAAATGTATACCAGAGAGTTAGTAAATGAACTATGGGAAAGGACAAATCCAAAAGGAGTGAAGGTAAGAGTTGTAGGGGTACATGCCTGTATGACTTTTAGAGGACCAAGGCAAAAGTCCGAAGTTGAAACTGTTCAACAAAGAGGTGAAATTTGAGGTTAGCAATGGAGGCTCCTGTTCCTTATCTTTCTAAGATTTGTCCCCTAATAGACTTTCATTGGGTGCTGGCAAATGTATGTTTGAAAGATGGCGAGTATTTGGATTTTTACCATAGAAATAATAAGCCTGGAAGTTTATTGGTATTAGATAATGGAGTGAATGAGGAAGGGATTCCTTGTTCAGTTGAGCAAATAGATGATATAGCACGTATTCTAAATCCAAAATATATTGTGCCTCCTGATTTCCTCGGAGACTCTGAAAGAACTGTTGAATCTCTAAAGGAGGGAATTGACTTCTGGGGTAGGGATAGAATACTTCCTGTACTGCAGGCATCCTCTGATGATGAAGTAATTTGGTGCAGAAACCAAATAGTTGATTTGGGATTTGATAGAATCTGCATACCTTATGATATACTGCGGACTGGGGATACTAGTCCTGAAATCCTTGCTGACTTAAGATCTAAGATAATTAATGATTATCTTGGAGGGCATTTTAAGTGGATTCACCTATTAGGTCTTAATACACTTGAGGAACTACAGAACTATTGCCTTACTCCTAATGTGTCATCAATAGATACTGGAGCACCTTTCCTAAATGCCTATAAAGGTAAAAAGTTTGGAGAAGACCGGTTGGTGAGGAAAGGAGTTAAAATTGACTACGATATATTAGGTTGGGATCCAAAAATATTTAATACCTGTGTATGGAACATAGCCTACTTAAGGAGGTTTATGACATGATACCAAAATTAGGTGAGATTGATGAAAGGACTTCTGGAACTCTTCAGGTAATGGACACACCTTCAGGTAAGGAATTACATATATTCCAATCTCCATCTGATAGGGAATACCTTATTGAATGGACCACAGATGAACTTACATCTTTATGTCCTGTAACAGGTCATCCTGACTTTTGTTTCCTGACTGTTAGATATGTTCCTGATGAAAGGTGTCTAGAACTAAAGTCTGTGAAATTTTATATTGAATCCTTCAGGAATGAGGGACACTTTTATGAGGAACTGATAAACCTTATATATGAGGATCTTGAAACGGTATTGTTACCTAGACGACTAGAGGTGAGTGGAGAATTTAATATCAGGGGTGGTATACCTGAAACTGTAATTGTAGGAAAGGTACTCTATGAATAAATCACACCGTGGTATTCATACCAGTAACAAAACTAGATTAACAGGTCTCCTTATAGCATTTGTTGGAATGCCACTCTGTATTATTACTGGTACATTCTTGTGGGAGGTATCAGAAAGTGTAAGTAGGATAATTGGTTTATGGGGTTCATTGGGAAGTGCTTTTGTAGGGATAACTATAGCCTGTGTCGATAATTGCGGAAGTTGGGTACATTTCTGGTTCGGTCATTATAATGACTGAATTTATAAGTCAAAAGATACTTGAGGACCTCCTAAAGGAGGTAGAAAGAGGAGTAAACAAATATGGGAATTATACCTCACTAGATGAAGGAAGATTGGTGATTCAAAGAGAGTTTAATGAGATGGATGAAGAGATAGAGTTACTTCAGTTGGAAGGGACACTTGACACCAATTCAGTTAGAATCAACTCTATTAGGGAAGAGACATTACAGGTTGCAGCTACTGCAATCAGATTTGTACACGAAATAGATATAGGTTTAAGATAAATGGATTATAAAATTCCTTTAGAACGCAGTTCTTTCAAACCAACTGTAGTAACACTGTGTGGAAGTACAAGATTTAAGGATAAATTTGTTGAACATATGCTAAAGGAAACTCTTGCAGGCAAGATTGTCCTGACGATTGGATGTGATTTGCGTACAGATACTGAACTACTTGGGCATTTAGAATCAGAGGAGCTACTGAAAGTAAAGGCTCATTTAGATAGACTTCATCTGTACAAGATAGATATGTCAGATGAGATACTGGTCTTAAATGTAGGAGGGTATATAGGGGAAAGTACAAGAAATGAGATAGAACATGCAAAGATTCGGGGAAAGAGGATAAGATATATTGAATAAAATTACAGGTATAGTTTGTGAAGTATTTGTATTCCTATATGCAATTGCAAGTATTTTTAGAGAGGAACCCTTTCACATTAACTTTGACCTACCTCCTGTACAATGGTATGTAGGTGTCATAATAGTTTTTGTATTTGGAGTCACGTGGGCAATCAGGTTTGGTAATTTCCTCAAGCGAAGGAATAGAACTAAAACTGTATGATGAACCTATCATATCCAATTTTTGGAGGAAATAATGAAGGGAATTTGTCTGGTATCAGGTGGTTTGGACTCGTCACTTACTCTTCTAGAGTTAAATAAAAGAGGTCTTGAAGTTCAACCCTTATTTGTTGATTACAATCAGTGGTCTTCAAGTATGGAGGAAAATGCAGTAAAGAGACTTTGCAAGTGGGGGAATTTTACAGAACCAGTAATAATTAGATCTTTTGTAGAAGGGGAAAACCAAATGGATGTAGGGAGTGTGTGGGGTAGGGGAATTGCATTAGTAGGACTAGTAGCAATGTGGGCTTACACCCACAGTAATGACTATGTGTTTATTGCTGTGGGAAATCATAAAGGGGATGTAGGTCCAGACTGTAAACCAGGACTGTTTGACAGTAGTCTTAACGAAACCTTGCAAGATGCAACTAAAGGCCAATTAGAATTGGTTTTACCAATTAGGGAATTGACTACTGCAGGTGTGGGACTGGAACTTGCAAAGTTAGGAGTACCATTTGACATTTTATATAGTTGTTACTGGTCTCCACCTTGTGGATATAAGTCAGAACATGAAACTTATCGCTGTCCAGGTTGTAGAAGGAAAAAGATTGCAATGGAGGCTGCAGGAGTAACTGATAAGGAATTTTTAGATTTCCCAAATGGGAATAAGTTAGGGAGGAGTTATCAGTCTACTCTCGCTGAAAAGTTGACGTATTAGGAGTTGAATGTTCCTTAAAGATCTTAAAATGGGAAGAGTGTATCCTTTTACTAAGGATACAAACTTTGATAAGTGGATGGAAGAAACTTTTGAGAGGATCAAAAAACAAGTAAAAGAAGACCAAATGAGATACTCTCAAGATTGGGTAAGTGTGGGATTACCTGGACTAGCAAATGGATGTATTAGGAAGGCATCTAGATTATTTGACCTTATGGTCCTAGATATGATAGGGAAGGATAAAGTAGAAGATGAATTTCTTGACAACCTGATGCTTGCATTTTATGCTTATACCTATTATAAGGAATTAGAAAGGAGAATTGATGATAAGACAAGCAACTGAAGAGGATATTGATAGAATACTTGAACTAGGTCAGGAATTTGGACATTTGATGCAATATCAAACTACTAAAGAAGGACTTTTACCTCATATTGAGAATATAATTGTCAACGAAACTGATGGAAAAATTGATGGGTACTTTCACTATCATCCACTGCTTACAGGGATAGATGCTACATTTGTAAGGAACACTAAAGTCATCCCTGAATTTTTAGTGCAATCTGCGATGATAAGGTCTATGACCTACTTACTGTCTAAAAAGACTGCTCTTGCAGTCTGTATGCAAGGTGCCTCTCATAGAGAAGTTTTTAGAGAATTTATTATCTATTTGCAGGAAAGATACAGTGAACTGTGGTGTTGGTGTAGTGTAAAATCCCACCGTCCTGAAACTTATCAAGAATTAGGATTCTCCTTTAATCCGGATATTAGGTACACATTCCATAATCCTCATGTTGATAGAGAGTCAATTTATAGGTTAGGCAGATGGGTGGAAAATGGATAAGGCATTCACTTGTCCTCCACAAATGTAATTTAGAAAGTGGGATTGAGTTTAGCCAGAAGGCTAGTATAGAGAAAGGCATAATTAGTTGGCCTTATGGTGCCCAATATTGTCTCCACTGTGGAGATAAATTACCTAGATACGTAGATGACAAGTCAAAAGAGCAACACGAAAGTTCTACAAGGAATTTTTTCAGAGATGAGTAGACGTATAGAAGAATTTTCTGAGATCTTTATTCTCTATTGGCATTCACATACATTCTTTCGTCCAGGTAGTTCAAGCTACTTCTCAGAATATCCTGCAGTTAAGATACAGGCTACAGTAAAAGGAACACTAGTGCGACGTTCTCAGTCAGAGATCAAGAAGGGAAGTAAATTAGAGGCAGCCTATATTGAAATTGTTGAATTGGATCCTTTACCTATCAATTTAGGTATTAGACATGAACGAAGACTACTTAAACTAATTCATAAGAAACTTGCTGAGAAATTGAAACATCGTGTAGTTGGATCAAATTCTCACGATACACGAGTACCAATTACTGGTAAGGTACTAGTCTCATTCTATCCTGGAGAAGAAGATGTCATTCGATGAGGCTTTTGAAATCTTTGTAAAGAGGATGAAAGACAAGATACTTGAAAAGGAGGTAAAACATGGTAATTTTTCCCTACTGAAAACAGGGGTCTATAAAATAGACAGAAGTCCTATAACTAGACACTTTTGGGAGGAGATACAGGAAGCAGCAAGTGATTGCAATAATCCTGATGAGTTTGTTGATGTGTCAAATATGGCATTCTTCGAATTCTGGTGGTTAGAGGAAAATTGTCAAAATGAATGAAACTTTAGACAGATTGGAATCAATAGGATGCTCTTGTGATCTTTTGTATGGTTACTCATGTTCCTTTCATGGTGAAGTACAGAAACTTAGAGAGAGGATTAAAGAAAACAATATTCTGCTAAATCAACTCCTCTCTTTACTTGACTTAGGGTATATATCTTTTCATCATTTAGGTCCACACCGGGAACCAGAGGCAAGAAGGAATTTAGAATCAGTAATAGACAAAATCAAACTGGGAATAGGTTTTCTTGATGAAAATAGAAAAGATAGAGTATAAGGTACGAGGATTCGGTTATAATAAGGGCAGACCTATGAATTATATTACCCTAGGAGATGGAAGAGAAAAGGTAGAAGATATAATTGCATCTATTCTTCCTAAACTAAAGGGACCATGGATGTATCTTACAGGAAACACAGGAAATGGATTTTCAACATTTTTGGGAGGAATGGTAGCAGTAGGCCTTAAAACTGAAGTCCAGATACTAGGAAATATCCAAACTCCAGGATGGGTAGAGAAACCTGATAATCTTGTTGTAGGATATCACGAGGGAAGGTCCTTCAACTACTATTCAGTTCCTAAATCAGGAATTATTACTTTTAGGGCAAATACACAAGAGCATCTAACAATGCTACAGGAGGTATTTCACGAGTTAAGGTTTACTCCTGCTTGTAAATGGTTATTTGCAAGTAAGGAATTGGGGGAAGGACCACTAGATTTAGTTACCAAATATTCCAACAGTAGGTTAACTTATGAGTGAACATAGATGGTATGCCCTATCAGTTATTACTTCACTTGAGGCGAATATTAAGAGGAGACTAGATACAAAGATAGTTTCACTTGATCTACAGGATAAGATAACTGAAACCCTTTTACCCACTGAAAAGAGAACAGAATACAAAAATGGGAGGAAGATACTAAGAAGGCAATTATCACTTCCTGGATATTTATTGGTTAAGGCTGAATTAAGTACTGATGTAGTGTCTGCCTTAATAAGTACATCAGGAGTACTGGGATTCATTCCTCCTGAGGAGCCTGTTCCTTTAGATGACTCAGAAATTGAACCTTTTCTTAACGGGACTAGGAGTAAGGTTGTAAACAATAACATACCTGAAAAGGGTAGGAGAGTAAGAATAACCCAAGGTCCTTTTGTTGATATAGTAGGAGAAGTAGTCTCTCCAGGAGAGGAGAAAACTGCTATAAAAATTATCTTATTCAATAAGGAAACAGGACTTACACTCCCTACTGCAATACTGGAGAAAGTTAAAGATGGGTAGATTATCATCTGCTATACTCGACACATATAGGAATCCGACTAGGAGAAAATATTTTGGGATCTCTTCAATTTCTCCTTGCCCAAGAGAAACTTACCTATCCTGGATAAGATTTAATCGTATAAAGGATGGATTAATAACTCCTGAAGTACCTAATCCCCAACATCAACTGTTGATGGATGATGGACATTTTAGTGAAGCTGAAATAGTAGAACTAATCAGAAGAACTGGGAGGACTGTAACACATACAGGTAAAAATCAGACAGAAGTTCATGTTGGAAAAGCGAATATTGCTGGTCATCCAGACGGATTTATTCATGAGTTAGACCATTCTGTAAGGTTACTTGAGGTTAAATCAAGAAACTATCAGACATATAAGAAGTTTGTAAGTGGAGGACTTGAAGCCTTTCAGAGAATGAAATGTCAAGTCCAATTATACCTAAATTCATATGATCTACCACATAAAGTAGAAGTTGCTGACATAGTCTTCAAGCATAAAGAGTCAGTATCACTCTACGATATTGAGGTATCTAAAGATGTAGACTATGCAGGAAAAATAATCGAACAGACTGATGAGATAATGTTGGGGAGCTGGGAACCTAAACCTGTAAAAACACCTTTGTGTGACGGATGTGAATTTTTCAGTCTGTGTTGGGGGGCACATGAGATTGATGCTAGACATTTCAGATATCTTCCACTGAAGGATGTGAGTGAAAAGTATATGCAAGGATTGGGATACACAACTTTGGGAGAGGAGATGATAAAGGAGGCTAAGGAGGAATTGATGGGTGCCTTAGGTGATGGGGAGGAATTATTAACTGATGGACTAAGAGTGCAAAAGGTTGAACAGATGAGGAGAAACTTTAATAGGAATAAATTTATAAAGGATAAGGGGGAGGAGGAATATAATAGGTATTGTGATTTTGTTTCTATAACTTATCCTAGAGTGACACCATTATGAAAATAGGAATAACAACTGAATTCTCCTATGCCCATAGGATACAAAATCATCCAGGTAAATGTAAAAGATTACATGGACATAATGGGAAACTGGAGGTACAAGTAGAAGGAGATGCAGATACTAAAACTGGAATGATAATAGACTTTTCAAACTTAAAACAAATAGTAAAAACTGTAGTGGATTCTCTTGACCATATGACTATCTTACATTTTAAGGATCCACTTTGTGAATCTATACCAGTTAATTCACTAATAAGAGTAACCATGTCTCCTACCGCAGAAACAATATCTGCTATTATTCTGAATGGATTACGGATACTCATACCCAATATAAAAGTGAGACTGTGGGAAACAGAGGATTCATATGTCGAAATTACAGGAGAAGATAGGGAATGGTTAGAGTATTGCACACTAATTGCGGAGGCGAGATAAGTTTCAGGCAGAGGTTCTGTAAACAATGCGGAAAGGAATTTGGTTGGAATATATTTTTATATTCCTCTGAAATCCATCATCAAAAGAAACTGAAAGGAGCGAATTTATTGACGAGATTTATTGAATCTCGTCCATCATCTAATCCAAACATACTTATACGAATTCTGCCTAATTGGCCCAGATGGATAAGAATTGCAGTAATTGCTATCTTGTGTGCATTGATAATTGGTGGATCTTATATCTGCAAATAACAATGGAGGTGTGGATAACAGTGAAGTATCTATTATTAATTATACTTATTCTACTAGTATCTCTGACTCCTATCCTTGCAGTTGGTGATACTATAAGTTTAGGCTCTGTTAACACATCTCCAGGTCAATCTTCACTGATTCCAATAACAGTGAATCAGGATATCTCTTATAGAGGAATTTTACTGCATCTACTCTATCCAGAGGATATAGTAAGTATTACTGATGTTACACTTGAAAATGATCAACCAAGATGGATATTTGATTGGTTTATTCCAGAACCAAATAAACTAAGGATTATAGCAATAGGACCAGATCCTATACCAGGTAATACCGTATTTAATCTACATATAAGGACAAAAGATAACACAATAACTCAAAGTAGGGATATTAAATTCGACTATATAGAGTTTTCTCCTATAGTAGAAAATCAAACATTTAAGGATGGGATATTAAATATATACAACTGTGGGGATCTAGACTATAATGGATTTATAGATATAAGAGATGTAGTGATAATATTAAAGATTATTATAGGAGAAATCTTACCTAATGAAACTGGTGTTATAATAGGAGATCTGGATAGAAACGGTAATATAGGTCTTAGTGATGCAATAAGACTCTTAAGTCATATTGTTGGTCTACCAGTATCTATGACTGATTGTGTTCCATAATAGAGGAAAGATGACAGATATTTTTATAAGTGAAATTTTTCATTCAGTCCAAGGGGAAGGAGTATTTCAAGGCATTCCTATGGTGTTTGTAAGATTTCAAGGATGTAGTTTAGGGTGTGAGTGGTGTGATACAAAATACACCTGGCCTAAAGGCAAAACTTCCAGGAAAGTTGAGCATATTGTAGAACAAGTGTCAGGTATGATACCTTCTAGTGAATGGGTATGTATAACTGGAGGAGAACCTTTAGAGCAACCTGAAGCTTTTGCGAAATTAGTCTATTCTCTTACACCCAGATTTAAAGTTGAGGTAGAGACGTCTGGTTTAGTTAAATTACCTCTAGATCCTCTATTTTCAAGAGTGAATAGTTGGATAGTAGATCTGAAACCTATATCTGCAAAAGTGAAACTTTCTCAAGTGTATACTGATTTTGAAAGGTTAAGGAAACAGGACCAACTGAAACTTGTGGTGAAAGACCCAGATGATTTGCAACATGCCTCTAGTGTTCTGTACACTTTTCCTACTAAAGCAATTGTACTTGTATCACCAGTATTTGACAATAGAGGAAAACTAGATATAGGATTTGCAAATACTTGTGTAGAATTCTGTAAACAGAATAACTACAGGTTATCTGTCCAAATCCATAAATTTCTCTGGGGAATGAAGAGAGGTGTCTAATTTCCTGAAGGCAAGATGGAATTATAAACTCCTGATCCAACCTACTCCTAAGAATAATTGGGGAGATTCTCTAGCACAACTTCTTCCAAAAGAAATTTGGGATGTTTTGAGGAAAGAAGTATATGCAAAAGCAAACTATATCTGTGAGATATGTTTGAAGTATGACAGAACACTAAACTGCCATGAACACTGGGGATATGATGATGAGAAGAAAATACAGTATCTAATCTATCCTATGTGTATATGCACTGAATGCCACAATAGTATACACTGGTTCAGAACAGAGAATGCTATAAGGAAAAGGGAATATCCACCATCATATATAGATGTGTTGAAATCCCATTTCATATCTGTTAATGGAATAGATATAAAGAAATTTGGAAGGTATTTGACCTGGACCTCATATTTAAGAGACTATAGAATTAGGTATGAGTACGAGATACGGTATGGGAGATGGGAAATAGCAAATATTATTAGCACCTTTAGGAGTAAGGAGAAATGGACCCACCAGTAATAGTACCAACAAAATTGTTAGATGATTTCTGTATAGAAGATTTAGTACAAGTATGCTATGCATCTGTAGCACTTAAGGATTGGAAATACCTTGACTTCTATAAGGAAAGAGTAAGACTGGGTAAAGTAGTTATACTTGACCATTCACCAGGCTATCCAAGATCTAGTGTAAAAGATGACTTATTCCTGTCGATTATTAGAAGACTAAATCCAAAAGTCATAGTTCTTCCAGACTCTGACCTAAATTGGGAAAAGACAGTAAGGAGATCTTTATCTTTTTCTAGAAGAGTAAATTGTCTAACTGTAGGGGTATTACAAGGAAGGGACCTTGAATCAATAGAAAAATGTTATAAAGAATTAAAAGGTAAAGTGTCAGCTGTGGGTCTGCCCCCTTCAGTTCAGAAGTTTATAGATAGAAACCTTTTAATAGATGAATTGGGAATACTTGAACCATGTATTCTGATAGAAACCTACAAATCAGTGATTGATGAAAAACCTAAAAATCCTAGAATAGATATAGCGTGGAGTACATGGCCTTATAGACTTGCAGCAGCAGGAATGACACTATCTGAAACTAGGCCTGTTCCCCCTTCTCTAGATTTTGATGGTTTGGTCGTACCAACGTTATTTGAAAGAAACATTACACGATATAAGGCAGCTTATAAGGGAAACTATGGAAGACACCCTAGTAAAACTCCTGTATAGGATGAAATCCTATGTTTGAAGAACTAGCAAAGTGCAGTGAATGTCCCCTACGCAAATCGAAAGAAAAACTGGGCTGTGTTCCAGGAGAGGGAGTAGGAGAAGAACCTTATGATGCAATGTGGGTGGGAATTTCTCCTGCTCTAACTGAACTGAAGAAAAAGAGACCTATGATAGGCTCATCAGGAATGTTGGGCAGAAGAGTAGGCGAAAGGGTTGGATATAAAAATTATTTTATAACCAATTCTTTTGGTTGCTATTATCCGGAAACTGCAACTGAACTGCATCTGAAAAAGGCTGCAGAATGTTGTAAACCTAGACTGCTTGCTGAAATTGAGTACTTTCATCCAAAACTGATTGTAACTTTAGGTGATTTTCCTACCCATAATCTGGTGGGGACAGAGAAGAATATTCTATCTCTTGAAGGTCATGTAATTGAAACTGAATATGGGAGCATTCTGCCAGTTAGGCAACCTGCTGCAGTGTTATACAGACAGGATGAGTACCCTGATTTCAAATGGGCAATGGAGACTGGGATAAGGTACTTGAAGGGTGAAACGAAAACTGTAGGAGAACCTGAAACAGTAATTGTTGATGAAGGCAATATTGCTGATGTACTTGAAAGGATATCTCAATGTCCCAATCCCTATGTTGATTTAGAGACTACTAGAAATGGGTTCTTCCCTTATGGATGGGCACCAGATAGTATAAGATCTATTGGAATAGCAATAGATGATAAAACAGGATATATCTTTCCTGAAAGGATTACTCATCATAAGGGATTGAAGGAAATAATTGATAGTACTCCTACAGACTATCACAATGCCCACTTTGACTGTGGATTCCTAATGCAGGCAGGGTTTGAACCAAAGGTTCGATATGACAGTTTACTTGCACACTACATGCTTGACGAGAGAAACTTTGCTCATGGATTAAAATTGCTTGCTAGGAAATATTTGAATGTACCTGATTGGGAACAGGATCTAAAATACTATCTTCCTAATAAAAAGGCAAGTTATGATTTAGTACCTGATGAGGTTTTGTACCCATATCAGGCAAGGGACGTAGTTTATGGAAGAGCATTAGTAAATGTGCTGGAAGCACAGGTACCTGCAACAGGCAAGGGAGTCTATCAACAGTTATTGATACCTTGCCTGAATATGTTTAATGAAATTAGACATCAAGGTATTAGAATAGATATAAGTCAACTAATGAACCTTGATGAGAAACTTGAACAGGATGAAAACGAACTGCTGAAAGATCTGGAAATGGAGGTGGGCTATCCACTAAATCCTAATTCAAATCCTGAGGTGTGCCATTATTTGTATGATGTGTTAGAGTTACCTGTTAGTAAACAGTATGGTAGATCTACTACTAAAAACTATTTGAGGAATTTCCAGGATATTGATGCAGTAAGACTGATAATGGAAACCCGGCAGGCAAGAAAACAGAAAGGTACATATGTAAGAGGGCTAGCGAAATTTGTAGATCAGGACTGGAGGATACACCCATTCACGAAGTTGTGGGGTGCTGAGACAGGAAGGATTTCTACAGAAGATCCTTCAATTATGAATGTCTCTAAAAAAGGTGGAATAAAACTTATTTATCTGCCTGAGATAGGGGAATGGTTTGCAATTTGTGACTTTAAAGGAATGGAGTTAGTATTATATGCAATTATAACTAGAGATAAACAATTGGTGTACAATATCACTAATGGGATAGATACACATGCAGTTGTATCTACTACTGCAACACAACTATTGGGGAGATTGGTTCCCAGAGGAGAAACTAAAACTGGTGTGTTTGGGAGGATGTATGGAAGGGGAAGAGATGCTATGAAGAGAGGGTTTAGGATGGGAGATGAGGAAACAGATAAGGTTATAAAACTAATTGATGGGATGTTCCCTTCCCTTCCACAATATAATAAATGGATAAAACACCAAATACATGAAAAGGGAGAACTTACATCAATTTTTGGGAGAAAGAAGAGGATAGGAGTAATTACTGACCAGAATAGGAATGAATTGTATAGACAAGCGGCAAATATGATTGTATCGTCTCCTGCATCAGATGTAAACCTATTCGTTATGCTACATATGTGGAATAAGAGGAAAGAAACAGGGGCAAAACCATTGTTTCCTGTACATGATAGTGTATCGTTCTCTATACAGGATCCTGGTATGCTGCCACAAATAAAGGAGGAGATGGAAAAGTATGCAGGAGATCTAACAGGAAATGTGGTTCCTTTTACAGTAGAGATAGATGTAGGAAGAAGTTGGGGGGAGGTGAAACCAATGAAGGAATTTTTGTCTTGAATACAGAAGGAGCAAGAATAAATGAGACTTTTAGTCTGTGGTAGTAGGGATATAACAGATGAAATTCTGATAGAGAAAGAAATTCTTAAAGTCCTACCTTCAGATAAACTGAATACCATAATACATGGTGGTGCTAGAGGAGTAGATAAATGTGCAGGTACAGTTGCATTAAAGCACCAAATTGATGCTATTGTCTTTAATCCTTACTGGGAAACATATGGTAAAAGTGCAGGTATCATAAGAAATAAAAGAATGCTGGAACAAGGAAAACCAGATAAAGTTCTTGCAATCTGGGATGGACAAAGCAGTGGAACAAACAATATGGTACAAATCTCCAGAAAGGCTGGAATTCCAGTAGTAGTTGTAATAGTAGTAGAAGGTAAAGTCTTGGAGGAAAGGATATGGTAGAGCATGCTGCTATTAAGTGTAACTGTGGTAATCCAGGATGTATGTTCTGTGATGGAGGTCTATTTGGTTGTTCTGTGTGTGGATGCTTTGAAGGGGCAACGACAACTGAATGTCCAGGTAGGAAAACTACATCTGAGGAGTCAGACTTAATCTATAATGGCAAACTAGATTATAAGGATGGAAAGTGGATAAATCAACCAAGTAGGTTTTGTCCAGGAGGTAACAGAATCAGTGAAGAGGTAGAAGAATTTATTAAAGACAGATTAAGTTCTCCTAATAGTGTTTTTATAGTAGATGAGACTTTCTTCATCAGGTAGTATATGATAATCAATCGTCCTTTAATAACTAGTCACGAACTCACTCCGCATTGTGCTAAGGCACAACTAGGACTCCAGTCACATAGCACTTGTGGTGGTACTATTTACGGATGGGATATTATACACCCTCTTGAACCATGTCAGTGTCCATGTCATAGTGGCACTACAGAAATGATAGAAATTTTAAAGACTATGGAAGAGAGAAATAAGGATGTATGACTATACCATATCCTCGAGGGCCTTCTGCACCTGCAATTGTAAGAAGACTAATACAGGAAAGAGTATTACGGCAGTATCCCATTCAAGTAGAAAGGGATGACTTAACAACTGCTGTAGGTGTAGACATAATCTACAATTTATCCAGAATGTCATCTGAATGGTTTCCTAGATATGCTGATTTATTATTGATAGCAGCAGAACAAGAGGCAAGAAGGTATGAGACTTACCAGTTCAAGTTTGCAACATTTATAGTTGAACTAAATACCACCGGTCCTAAAGGAAGGAGAAGGAAAAAGGTAACAAGGGAATATACTGCTGCTCAGCAACGTGACATTGATATGATGGTATACGGAGAAGGGGGAAGTAGACCAGTAGAACTAGGAGGAGAAGGAAGATCCTTAAGAGACAAGGCTGAAGCAATTATATCTATGACAGAAACTGGAAGTCCAGGAGGGTATGTTAATAGACTAAATCCTTATAGAGTATTAAGGATGATAGTTTCTGTAAGAGATTATGTACCATCTATTTCACCTAGAACGGTAAGGCAAAGATAAATGGACACTGTAAACTCCTTCGATATAGAGCTTGTGGGACAGGAACCAGTGGCAGTAGGATTCTTTGATGGTGAAAGATATACAGATTTCCTAAAAGAGCGGGAGGGAGAGGATTTCCTATGGCAGTTCCTCTGCTTCTTGAAAAACGAAAGGGTAAGGGTAGTTTACGCTCATGATGGGAAATCATACGAGAATAAGTGTGTACTAAATACACTGGTATCACATGGTCAAAGACTATCAACTGATGCAGGTCTAATTTCTCTAACATGGATTGAAGGAGGAATACATTTCAAGGATTCACATGCTCTTCTGAGGATGTCTTTAGTAAAAGCATGTGAGGCTTTTAAGATCCCTTATGAAATTAGACCAAAAAGGGTGGGAAGACTTTATAGAGAATATTTGAGAAGAGATACAATTGCACTTGCATGTGCTTATGCTGCTTTTGTAAAGGAATTATTTATAACATTCGGACTAACTGATAAAGAAGGTCCAGGGGATACACTATCCTTGACTGCATTGAGGATTTTCAAGAAATTTTATCCCATAGAAGATATTCATCCTAACGCAGAATTTGGTCATATGATAAGAGAGGCTCTGTATCCAACTAGGAATGAAGTTTACAGAAGGTATGGGGAGGATATTTCAATATACGATATTAGAAGTATGTTTGTATCCTGCTATGATACTCCTGTACCTATAGGAAAAATGAACTGGAGATTCCCAAGAATGGATAAAGGAGTAATCGCCAGAGCAGAAGTAAAAATACCTGAAAGTATGACTATTGGTCCATTGCCCCTCTACCTAAACGGAAGATTGATTTTTCCTACAGGTGAGTTTGAGGGATGGTGGGATATGGTAGAGTTAAGATATGCGAAGGAGATAGGATGTAAAGTAAAACTAGTTGCCCAATTGGAAGGGGAGGAAGAAGCAGTTTTATCCTCTTTCGGAAAAATGATATGTAACTTAAGAAGTGAAGCTTCTCCTGAATTAGGAAAGATATGGAAACAATTAGGAATTCTGTTAACAGGAAAGTTTGCACAATCAAGACCGCAAACTACAGTTAGGCATATACTCGAAATTCAAGAAGATGAAAGAGATGGATGGGAGCCCTTGTCGATTGACTCCCCCTATTTCATCGGTAATAGAAAGAAACAAATGAATAGATCTGCCAGACCTGCAATAACAATGCGAGTTAGAGCAACAGCAAGAGTGAAACACCATAGGATACTGATGGAAGTCTTAAAACAAGGAGGTAGTCTCTACTACTGCGATACTGATAGTGTCTTCTGCTCACAGGGGATAGATCTACCAGTAGGAGAAAATCCTGGTGAACTGAAACATGAAGGAGATGCTACTAGGGGCTACTTCTTGATGAATAAATTCTACGCAATAGTCGACACTAAAGGTAGACTATGGCAGAAATCTGCTGGATTTAGGGATTTGCTACTGAAGGAGGAAGAGTTAAAAATTCTACTTGATGGAGAAAGTGTTAAGGTAAAAGGAAAAAGTAAATCGTTGTCTTCCTTGAAGGAAATTGTTAGGAGTGGGGATATAAGACGGGATAATCTCAAAACTGTAGTTAGGCAACCATATGCGAATCAGAATAGGACAATTGATGGTTTAAATACATATCCCTATCAACTGTCACTAAAAGGTGAACGGGTGGGATCAGGTAATATAACGTATAAAGGAGCCTGAAGGCCAATATGTCTTGTATATATGTGCAACTATCATATGAAGAATATAAGAGTTTAGAAGAAGCAATACATGCTTTTAGGGAGACAGTCCATACAACTGTAACAGGCTTTTATCATAAGTCAATTCGACTTCCTATAGGTGGAGGAAATCTAATTGAATTTCATGGTCCTATAGTTAAGGCAAGTGAGGATACAGATGCAAATTAAAGTTGAAAGAATAGGTGATATTACACTTCCAGAATACAAATCTGATGGAGCATCAGGATTTGATATTAAGGCTGCTGAAAATGTAGTTGTACTTCCTTATACGACAGCTCTTATATCAACAGGACTAAAGTTCGAGATTCCTAAAGGATATGAGATCCAAATAAGATCTAGAAGTGGACTTGCCAGGAGTGGTCTAATAGTATTAAACCAACCAGGAACTGTAGATAGTGATTATAGAGGAGAAGTAAAAGTTCTCTTACATAATATGGGAACTGACAGATATGGAGTAACTAAAGGTGAAAGGATTGCTCAAGGTGTACTCTGTCCTGTTTTAAGAGCAGTATTTGTTGAAGGGGATTTAACTATAACTGAAAGAGGAGAAGGGGGATTTGGAAGTACAGGAGTTAAATGAAAATACTTCTACTTATTATAGCAATAGTCGTAGTTGATGTTCCAACCTTTTATCTTTGGCCTACGGCAGAAAATATATTAGACCAATCCCTTCTAATATTCTTTTAAGTTTTATAGATATGTACAACAGTTTAAGAGAAGGGATTAAATAATGACTCTTACTTCTAGACATAAGTCTGAAGGTACTGAAGACACCTGTACCCAATGTGGGAAAAGTAGATATAGTGAAATACACTACCTACTTGGACCAGGTAACTTATCTCATTGTTGTAACTGTGGAAGTGTACAGAAGAAATTTGATTCCATACAACATCAAAGATACTGTGAGCAAATAAAACTAGAACAGGAATGGAACAAATGCCTCATCTGTGAGGACCAGATATCAGAGAATCCTATAGTAACACTTACTCCTAGACAACTAGAGGTTCTTCAACTACTGTCTTTAGGATACAATAATAGTCATATAAAATCAAAGTTGATTGTAGGACAAAAGTCTGTTGAAAACTATATCAACGCATTATACTTAGCCTTACATGTAGTACCAGGAAACATATACCATCAAAGGGTAGTTGCAGTGTTACTATATTTAGAATATAAAACAGGTATGATATTTATAACTGAGGAACTTAGGTCAAGATTGAATAATGCGATACCTACTAGCTGAATTCTTTCTAGCACTAGGATCATTCTTAATAATAATAACTCACGGATATAGGGGTATAGAATTAGGTTTAGGAATTGTTGCACTTGCAGTAGGGTTTTCCTTTTCTGAAAAATCAGTAGGGAATAAAAGAATTTTTGTCTGTCTGATACTGCTATTGCTATTATCCTACACAGCAGTAGGTACAACTATACTATGGGGAACAGGAAAATGGATAGAAACACTATCTATAGCGGTATGGATGACTCCACTAATACTCCTGTATGTATCTAAAGTAAATGAAAGGATATTTCTATGGTGGATACCATTACTAATACTGCATTCTGCAACATTGATAGTTGAAGGATTAGTTTTAGGGGAATATAGACCTTCAGGTCTTTTAGATAATCCTAATCCCGCATCTGCAATTCTGATTATAGGAGTTATAGTATTACTAAAATCTAAATACCAGTGGTGGTCTCCACTTCTAATTGTAAGTGGTCTGATTACAGGATCAAGATCATCACTAATTACAATGGTATCAGTAGTAACCCTACTAGTACTGACTAAAACAGTAAAAGTATATAAACCTGTTGTAGTAGGATTAGGAGTAATAGTAATACTAATTTCCTTAAGTATAGGAGAGATAAATAATGGATTAAGGATAAATGGATTAGATAGGATAACTGAAGATCTTAAATCAAGATGGGAGGTAAAAGAGATACCATCTATATATCCTAGAGGATATACCTACTCAGAAGGTTCACATAATATCCCTTTGAGAATCGCAGGACAAATAGGGATTCCTGCAACCTTAATGTGGATAGGAGTAACTTTATTTTGCTTGTATAAAAAACCTAGATTAACAATACCATGGTGGATCTTAGCGACGTTGTCGCTGTTATCTATAACTGAATACCACACATGGTTGGGACCACTTGCACCAGTATGGTGGATAGTCATAAAAATAAGAACTGAGGAAGAATGTTTACCAAAAATTCCATAACTGTCCTAAATAGAAGATATCTTGCAAAGAATGAAAAAGGAGAAGTGACTGAAACTATAGAGGAAATGTTCAGGAGAGTTGCTCGCAATCTGTCGATTGCTGATCTAAAATACAATAAAGAAGAGGAAAATAGGAAAACAACTGAAGAAGAATTTTATCAGGTAATGTATTATCTTGATTTCCTTCCTAACTCTCCTACATTGATGAATGCTGGAAGGAGACTGCAGCAGCTTTCAGCCTGCTTTGTTTTACCTGTTGAGGATTCACTAGAAGACATCTTTGACAAAGTCAAAATGACTGCAATGATTCATAAATCTGGTGGTGGAACAGGCTTTTCGTTTTCACGATTGCGTCCTAAGGGAGATGTAGTTGGAAGTACAGGTGGAATAAGTAGTGGACCTACTTCATTCATTCTTGCATTTGATGCTGCTACTGATGTAGTGAAACAGGGTGGAACTAGAAGAGGGGCCAATATGGGCATTTTGAATATAAACCACCCTGATATTCTTGACTTTATCACCCTAAAACGGGATGAAAGGAAATTACAGAATTTTAATATATCTGTAGGAGTAGATGAAGAATTTATTAGAAAGGTATCGAATAATGAGGAGTATGATCTAATAAATCCCAGAAATGGTGAAACTACTGGAAGATTAAATGCAAGAGAGGTATTTAACCTAATAACACAATGTGCCTGGGAGACTGGAGATCCAGGAATGGTGTTTCTTGATAGGATGAACAAAGACCATCCAAACCGTCATTTGGGGGAAATTGAATCTTGCAATCCCTGCGGGGAGCAACCTTTGCTACCGTATGAAAGTTGTAACTTAGGATCCATCAACCTGAAAAATATGGTTGATGGAGAACAAATAAACTGGGATAGACTAAATAGAATCTGTGAAACTGCTGTTCATATGCTGGATAATGTGATTGACATGAACCGATACCCAATCCCAGAAATAGAAGAAATGACAAAGAGAACGAGAAGGATTGGAGTAGGAGTCATGGGACTAGCAGATATGCTGGTCAAAATGAGAATAAGGTATGATTCAGATGAAGGTATAAATACTGTTAAAGGTCTGATGGGATTTATAAAGGATTCTGTTCATATTGCATCAGCAAAACTCACTGAAACTAGAGGATGCTATCCTGAATGGGAGAGGAGCACATATCAATATCTGATGAGAAATACTGCTCCTGTAACAATTGCACCTACAGGAACTATAAGTATTATTGCAGGAGTTTCAAGTGGGGTTGAACCATTGTATGCTTTGGCATACACCAGAACTGTAATGGATAATGATATATTAGTTGAAGCAAATGAGGAACTTGAAACTACTCTCTTACAGACATTAAAGGAAGAAGAACTGAAAGAAATGCTGAGGAGGATTGCTGAAACAGGTTCTATACAGAATGTAGATGGAATTCCACAGGAGATAAAAGATATTTTTAGAGTATCACATGATATCTCTCCTGAATGGCATATTAAGATGCAGGCTGCAGTTCAAGGGTACACCGACAATGCAGTATCTAAAACTATTAACCTTCCTCACTCTGCCACAGTAGAAGATGTTAGAAATGCCTATCTACTTGCACATGAATCAGGATGTAAAGGTATAACAATTTTCAGAGATGGATCAAAATCTAAACAGGTTTTGTCAACAACCGAAACTAGGGTGGGTTCCCCAGACGTAAAACGTGCTCCTGTACTCTATGGGGGGACTCACAGGATACAGACAGGGCATGGAACACTATATGCTACTATAAATTCTGATGAGAAAGGAAATATAGTAGAGGCTTTTTTGAATTTAGGTAAGTCTGAAAGTTGTGTTAAGGCTTTTACAGAGGCTATAGGAAGGTTGGTATCAACTTCCTTATCATCAGGAGTACCAGTAGAAACTATTGCAAGACAGTTAGAAGGGATTTCATGCTCCCATACTGTGTGGAACAATGGTTCACAGATTCTATCAGTCCCTGATGCCTTGGGAAAAGAGTTACTGAAAATCCTAAATAATACAGCAGTTCCACTGCTAAATGGGGAATTATGCCCAGAGTGTGGGAATACTCTGATTCATGTTGAGGGGTGTGTAACCTGTACTACTTGCGGATTTAGTGATTGCAAATGAAAGGAGATAAAATAAGATGAAAATAGTATTTGGGGATCTCTGGAAGTATAAAGGGGATATAATATGTATTACTACCAATGGGGTTGTTACAGGACAGGGAAAACTTGTAATGGGTAGAGGAAGTGCAGAAGAGGCAAAAGAAAGATTTCCTGGATTAGACAAACTTGCTGGAGAACTTGTAAAGACAAATGGGAATATAGCCCAATTTGTCACTCTAAATCTATATATATTCCCTACTAAACGTCACTTTGTAGAAAGGGCAGATGTCAGAATAATCAAAAGATCAGCCTTGCAACTTGCACGAGATGCAAAACTGCATCCTGAAAAGATCTTTATTCTTCCCAGACCTGGTTGTGGGAACGGAGGACTAGAATGGGAGAATGTAAGACCAATAATTGGACCCATCTTACCTGATAATGTCCATGTAATTACTAGAGGAGAATATTAAATGCACAGAATACCTAAAGACTATTTAGTAATGGATCTGGAAACTACTGGGGTTAATCAATCAAAAGATAGGATACTTGAAATAGGAGTGATGATAGTTAGAGGACAAAATCCAATAAAGAATATAAGTAAATTACTAAATCAGCAGATTGAAATACCTGAAGAGATTACAAGAATTACAGGAATAGATAATAAAATGGTTGAAAGAGCAGATCCCCCTGCTGATGGACTAAGATGGTTTACTTTTCAGTTAGGAGATTTGTCTGTAGTAGGACATAACATCCTTATGTTTGACCACCCATTCCTACTTGAAGAGTGCAAAAGGAATGGAGTAAGAATTTTCCTACCACCTGAAAAGGTAATTGATACACTAGTATTATTTAAAGGATGGAGACTAGGATGGGAATGGAAGGAACAGGAAACTTTTCTGGAATATGCTAGTAGAGTTTTGGGGGCCAAGGTAAAAGGGTTGAAGTATAATCTAAGATTTGCGTGTCAGGAAATGGGAGTAGAAACTGAAGGAATCAGGACACATAGAGCTCAAGGGGATATTTTGCTGACGCATAATCTGCTACAGAAAATGGTAGGCATTTTGCCAAATGTTCAATTTGCCTGAATATAGGAGATAATAAAATGTTAAGTAGAGGCCAAATCAGAAAAAGAATCAAGATAAATAAGAAATCTACCATGTTATTTTGCATAGTAGTTAGTTTAGTCATGGCTATCATAGGTGCAACTAAGTTTCCAACAATAATTACTGCTGTAGGAATAGGAACTGCAATGTTTGTACATCTGTCTATGTTCCTAGTTGTTAGAAACGGAAGAATACCTCCCTTTCTAGAAGGATTACTTGAAAAATCACACGAAAAACATATTGATGTATACAAAAATACATGATATAATGGATTCATACATCAATATTGAAAGGAGGATGTTACGAACAGATGGAAATCATCCGATACTCCGATGGGACAATAATCTAGAGCGAGAAGGTAGAAAGGCGATGAAGCGTTGTGTCAAATGCGGTAATGGAATCATCGCAAGCGATGCGCTCAGGGACTCTGGAGAAAAGGGGAAAAGTGCAAATGGGAATAATGGCAATAAAGTATCTAGTGACCAGAATCGACACTGAAGAAATCCAACAACAGGCAGTCTCTGATAGTTTATGTAAACTATATAAGGAACTAGCAGAGGATCTAGGATTAAGACAAGAACAGAAAGAAGGAAAAATAACAAACATCCAACTACTAAGTGTCGCTAAGAAGTTGAAAGGATAGATTATGCGTATCACTGAAGAAAAGTTTGATGAATTGTCTGAAAAGGGTATTGCAGTTCTGTTTGACCATCCTGATTATGGATTTGGTGGATTCTTTGATACTAATGGAGGAAATCCCTCTCTAGTTCTAGTATCAAATAGTGATGGTTACTTTTTAAGAGCTTATGAGGATCTTTCAAAATCTAGAGATGGTGTATTTGTTAGGTTGTGTGAGGATGGAGACTCTAGAATTCCTGATTTTGATGAACTTATTAGGATTGTAGAAAATGATTAAAGCCTACACTGATGGATTAAGGAGAGAACCAAAAATGATTCCACTCGTCACCTTCCTAGTACTAGCCTGTGTATTTTTATATGGACTACTATGGGCCCCTCCTAATATTCGCCTTATCATGATTGGTATCTCTTTTGGTGCTACAGTAGTCGCTGGTATAGTATTAACTCTTTTGGAGGGAAAAACTAAAAATGATTAAAGCCTACACTGATGGATCCTGCATTGGTAATCCAGGTCCAGGTGGATGGGCAGTGGTTTTTGACGATGGAAGAGAAATTGGGGGGAATGAACTTTATACAACCAACAACAGGATGGAACTAACAGGAATATTTGAGGCAATGAAATTATGTCCTAATGAGGATCTAATTATCTATTCAGATAGTCAATGGGCAATAAATTCAGTGACCGGTAAGTGGAACGTAACTAAGAATCTAGATTTAATCAAACAGATTAAAAGGATCTACAATCCTAAAAGAATGAACCTTGTCTGGATTAAAGGACATAATGGGAATATTTTTAATGAAAAGGCAGATAGACTTGCAAGAGAATACTCTAACAAATAAAATCACACGAAAAACACATTGACATATCATCAAATCTGTGATACAATCGACGTAGGAGGTAAAAAATGCAAATGTTGGTAATGCAGAGGGCTGATGTTCCAGGTAGAGGAACAGTTTTCATTAAGGAAAACTTAATCCTCCTATCGAAAGGGATAGTAACTCCTTTAGGAAAATCTGAGCATTGGCTAGTTAGATATGAGGATATCTGGATAAAAGCAAAAACTATCCATAATGCAATGGCATTTGTACGCTATTGCACAGACATGCCATATGCAAGATGTGAAACCGCTGAAGAATTCCATGAAAGGTCTAAAATAGCAAGTGAAACTTGCTCAATATCACAAGATCACCTTGATGTTCTTTCAGAAGAGGGTATAAAATATTCTGTTAAAGAAGAGCATACAGAATTCTTATTTGGATTTGTGAAATATCTTGAATCTCCTGGATCCTCCCCAATGGGAAGGTATGCCAAAACTGATAAAGGAAAACTTGCTACAAAATCTTGGCGAACGTCTGAAAAGGGCAAGACTTATGCAGAGGGAAGGAGGGAAAGAAGAAATTTATTCAGAGATGCTGAAAAGTGGATTAGACTACATCCAAACAAATCCTTTGAGGATTTCCTGAAGGAGGTACAGAATGTCGCTTGATAATCTGTCTCAAACAGACAAAGGCTGTACTCTAATAGACAGGATGTTTGACAGGATAGGTGGTAACTGCAAATTCTGTGGGGCCTTTGCAGTAACTCTATGCTTTATCAGAGATAAGAGAATTCAAATAATCTCTCTAACATCAGTACTTGATATTTATAAGATTATCTATCACAACGATGAAGTCTTCCTAGCCTGTACAGATTGTCTTGTAGAGAATAAGGATGTGGAGATCTATCTTTAACAAAATCACACGAAAAACAAATTGATATACGATAAAATGTGTGATATGATGATAAGATACAATATCATCATAAGGTGACAATAAAGATGCAAAAATTTACCTTCAAGGATCTCTATCCCTACCAGGAGGAAGATGCCAAAAGGATTTCAGACTCTGATGAAAACTTTCTTCTCCTCTCTGAAATGGGAACTGGGAAGACACCTACAGCAATTGCAGTTGGTGAATGGACAGGCTCAAGAAATATCCTAGTTATCTGCCCAAAATCAATAAGGCATGAATGGAAAGCCCAAATTTCTGCTTGGACAGGAAATGAACCTACAGTATGCGGAAGGGGATCTAGAAAACGACTAGATCCATATTTTCTGGAAAAACCGAAGAAGGAATCTCCTTACTTTATCTTGAACTATGATACTTTCAGGATAGAGGAATTAGTGGACATACTATCTTTATGTCATTTTGATTACATAATCCTTGATGAGGTCCACCAAATCAGAAATACCGAAACAAAAACTACTAAAGGTGTTATGGATTTCCTTGCATCACAAAAGGATGCCAGAACTTTATGTATGACTGGAAGTCCAATAGTCAATAATCTACTGGATTTATACACGACTTTAATGGTGGCAAAACCATCATTATACAATCAGAAAAATAGGTTTGAATTCCTGAATACTTTTGCGTATTGGTCAAGTACAAGAAACAGGCCAAAGATATTCGGAATTAGAAGTGAAGAAAAACTCAAAAATCATCTCAACCCTTTTATGATTAGAAGGTTGAAGAGGGATGTGTTGCAATTCTTGCCAGATAAGTATTATAAAAGGGCAATGTTGGAAATGGAACCTAAACAGGCTGAACTCCATCAAAAGATGGCATCAGAACTACTGATTTTATTGGATTCGGGGGAGACGTATCATGCCCCAGGGGTACTTGCCTGCTTGACACGCTTGAGGCAGATATCCCTAGATCCAAGATTGATAGGTATAAATGCTGATTCATCTAAAACTGAATTTTTACTGGATTTAATTGACTCAACTGATAAACTGGTGGTCAGTTGTACCTTTGAATCCTATTTAAGGATGATTTCAGAAACTCTGTCTGAAAGAGGAATAAGTCATGTTTCTATTACAGGAAGAACTGGTGATGGACTAATTGCAGTAAATGCAAAAAGATTCAGTGAAGATCCAGATTGTAAGGTGTGTTTGATTAGTACTAAAATGGGAGTGGGCTTCTCCTTATATAATGCATCTGACATCTGTCAGATTGATAGATGGTGGACTCCCTCTGCAAATAATCAGAATGTGGACAGACTGCATGGGATTGGGAGAGGAATACAGGATAGAGGATTACAGATAATACTACCTACTAATGAACATTCAATCGATGAGGCATTAGAGGACAGGTTAGAGGAAAAGAGAAAGCAACATGATGAGGTGTTTGAGGAAAACTCGATGATTTCTGAGGTATTGGATAATATTAGAAGGTATTTGTAAATGGGCATACTGCTTAAGATAAAAGGAAATCAGAAATGAGTGACCTAACCTTCAACCAATACCAGAACAGGAGTAAAAGAGGAATTGCTGCGTCTGTGAAAGGTACTCCTGCAATAATTTTATTTCAGGGACTATCCCTTGTAAGTGACTGGACTGGAAGAGATAAACACTACCGTGGTCTAACCTCTATTGTAATTTATGAAAAAAGTTTACCAACATCAACGCAATCTAATTTATAAGAGAGTTAGGTCACTATGATAAACTCCTTTACAGGTGAATATAGATTCCTATCAAACTTCTACGGGATCAGTATCTATTTTGAAGGTATAACCTATCCATCAGTTGAACATGCCTATCAGGCATCAAAAACATTAGATACCTCTGAAAGAATGACGATAGCAAGATGTGGGACTCCTGGGAGGGCAAAACGGTTGGGCAAACTTAATCCTTTAAGGCCAAGGTGGAACGAGAAAAAGTTATACATAATGCTCTCTTTAGTAAGACAAAAGTTTAACACCAATCCTCTAAAAGGAAAACTTCTCTTAACAGGAGGAGAACTATTGATAGAAGAAAATACCTGGAATGATACCTTCTGGGGAACATGTAACGGTGTTGGTCAAAATCATCTAGGCAAAATCCTAATGAAAGTAAGGGAGGAATTTAAAGTTGATTAGACAAGGACCAAAGATTTGCTTCTGGTGTGGAACTGAAATTCCTTATACTATACATGATACCTATTGGTACTGCTTCACTTGTGGAAGATTTACAGATAATGAAACTGAAGGGAGGTGTAAGAAAGGGGAACACGCTTGTATACATCAGGTAATAAATGACGAATCATCACCTTCAGTGATGATAGGATGCAAAAAAGGATATTGTACCAAGGTACTTATTTTATCCCAGAGGGAATATCAGATTTTCAAAAAGAAAACAGAGGAACAGAGGTATGTGCACTCTGCTGAATTTCATGGATAAACCAACAAAGATCTGTTCCTGGTGCAGTAAGATCCTAGAAATAGGTGGGAAAGAGAAAACACATGGAATCTGTATACCGTGTGAGACAAAGTTTATGAAAGAATACACACAAAACACAAACAAAACGGGTTGACAAATTGATTCAATCATGTTATCATTGATTTATGATACAAAACAGTAAGGAGGCCCAAATGTAACAGGAGTCCAGTATTCAATAAACCAATCAAGTCTTTAACTTAAATTAAAAGGAGATAAGAACATGACTACTCGAAATGTGGCTTTCGACCAGATGACCCAACAGGAACAGCTTGCTGCCTTCGCCAAGTGGCAGCAGAACCAGAGCAATCGGCGGGTGAATACCACCGCTAAGAGGAGTGCTCTAACCCGTCTGAAGGCCTTGCATGAGGGTGAGTATAACTCGCTGCTACAGGCTGAGATGACCCGCCTGCAGAACGGTGGTCTTCCCGCTGAGGAAGAGGAGGACTCCAACTAAATAAGGTCAAGTATATATCTGAGACTGAAGGCAGACGTATGACTACCTGCGGTAGCGGTGGTGTAGTAGTCAGATAAATGACAACGCCTAGGTCATATATGCCATCCTCAAATCCTGACAGGAGATTTCTGTGCCTAAAGGGAGAAAGGATCCCAAAAAGGGATTTCAGCCTGAGTATGCAGAGTACGCACTAGACAAATACCTTTATCAAGGAGATTCTGCAGCACTAAAAAACAAGTCTATGTGGTCCTATGAGGCGTTAGGGGACAGAGAAATGGGATTTATTGCTCCTGAAGAAAGGGAGCACGATGAATAGGGGGCCTTCGGGCCCCCAAATCATTTTTGGGAGAAAATAGATGGAAGAAGGTATTGAACTTGAGGACTTCTTTGGATTATGATGGATTCCTATACTAGGAGCAGTTGCTGCTATAATATTTAGTGTAGTCACAGTAGTCACTACGCCTGAAAGGCCTATAGCATATTCTACATCTGCAATTTTAGGAGTAGGTAAAAATGCTGATACCACTTTTTATGTAGGTATAGCTAGAGCACTTGATAAAGACATATCTTCTGCAGTGGATGGAGGGGCCTTATGGTTGTGGAAGGAAGGTGAAAAAGTTGAAGAGATGAATCTCCTAATAAACAAATTAGGTCTGGTTTACACCACTGTAAAAGAGGATAATAAAGATCTTACACCAATCTTTATCTTGAAAAAACCTGAGATAACTGAAGTCAAGTCTCCTACTACTGATAAGTTTACTTTGTTTGGTAAGCCTATAGTAGGAGGAGTAATGATTTCAATAGGACTTGCACTTGCTTTACATATGCTAAGTTATAAGTTTCGTTTCTTAAACAGATTGAAACTGGGAGGCTAGAAATGTATTTCGTAGTGATAGATGTAGGAGAGGATGGAGATATGGTAATGTCTTATGAGAAAAAGGAAAATGCTCTAAAGGAGGTGGAAGACTCCTGCAACTGGCCCAACTGCTATGGTGTAGCACTTATAGAAGGAGTAATTCTTCAAACCAGAAAAGAAAACCCTGTAATGTCAGGTGAAATAGAAATATGAAAATTACAATAACTGATAAAAACTCTAATCCCATACTAATCTGTGATGCTGAAGGAATAAAACCATCAAACGTCTGTAGGATTACAGAAATCTCTTTCCTTCCCAGAAAAGGAACTATTGTAAAGATTGATCCTGCACCTAAGGTGATTTACAAAACTGGAGGGACACTGTTTCTAAGAAAAGGAATCTCAGGAAGTCATTGTGATTTTGAGATACTTTGGGAGGATAAATGAAACTGCTGCAAGCCTACAAATACTACTTCTGGAATGATAGAAGAACTACTATCCTTCATATAGTTACTCTACTTCTTCTTATTGTTTCAGTGTATAGTCTTGGTATAGACCAAGCTAAGTTTCTCCTAATACTATATGGTCTAGGATCTGTAGGAGTTCCCCTTATCCATCTATATTTGAAAAGGACAAAGAATGAATAATACTCCTTTAGGTCCAGATATATGAAAAGGTCAAAACCACTGAAAGGAAAATATCTAGTTCTTCTACCAGATGTAGATATAGGAGAAGCAGAAATAAAAAGACTATGGGACATTAACTCCGTTAACTAGACTTGAAGTCGAACGGATGCTACTAGCAAGAGAAAAAGGAGGATATGTTGATTAGAATACTGACCTATTTGGGATACCTAATGATGATTGGAGGAATAATTCTACTTGTGATGGCTTCACAACTAGAGGAACTTACCCAGTATCATCAAATATTGAATTCTTTGAGGTAGGAGAAAATGCCAAAGTTTGAAGTTAGGTGAGCAAGATTATGGAAAATTTTATTAAAGATAGGAAGTTCTCATTTGTACACTTACTTGTAATAGTTGCTATTGTCTCTACCATATTTCTAATTGTTATTTTTAATAATAATGGTGAAGCAAGGAAAGGAGATGTTCAGAGTACTCCTGTCCCAACTGTGGTAGTCGGACCACAAGGTCCTCCAGGTCCCCCTGGCACCCCAGGTGTTGCTGGTACTATAGGGATCCAAGGGCAGAGAGGTGAAATTGGACCTCCTGGTCAAAAGGGTGAAACTGGACCAATCGGAGGGACTGGAACTATTGGTCTTACTGGGTATCACTGTTGGGACCTAAATATGGATAGAGTTGATGATATACCTGAGGATGTGAATACAGATGGCAAATTTTCGGTATCTGACTGCAGGGGAAAGGATGGAGACACTGGAGTTCCTGGCCTACCAGGTCGTCCTGGAATGGATATAGTCTTGAGACCACCTCCTGGTGTGGTTCTGCGTAATTTGAATTATGAGGAGACACTATTATTCTATCCTGATGGTTTGCTTGTAAACAAGCCTCCAGGAAATGGAATTGAAATTCAGAATGGGTTGTCACAGAGGTCTACAGATCTAAGGGGTCGTCAGGCAATAAGAGTTCAATGGTCCCATTCTCTTGATACTAATGTTATTAGACTTGGTATTGAATATTTTAATCAAGATAACTCCTGGACAGTTTTAATACCCCCATTTGGAGGTGGAGTTGGGACAAATAACAACCAGACTAGTGATTGGTTTACGATACCTATAGATGCTTCTCATACTACTGCTCCACTCAGAGTAGTAAGAGCAGTTATTTATGGTGATGGAAATCTCTCCCCTTTAATCAGATACATAAAACTAGATGCAAGGTAAAAATTGAAAAATACCATTCCCTGACTGAAAGGAAAAGTCCTAAATAAAAAATTTGATAAGATACCACCAAATGCAGTTTACGATGGGGTAATCCTTATAAGATTACTAGATTCAGGAATAGGATATGTGGCTCATTGACCAGACATCAATAAAAATCACACAGAAAACAAATTGAATATGACATAAATGTGTGATATGATAGTAATGTGCAAAAGGAATTGTACAAAAGGAGAAGGAAAAGTGGACTGGAGAGAAGTTTCACCTAAAGTCTGGACTGATTTGAGGGCAAAGGTTAATCTAGGTCTTCAAGAAAGAGAAAAATACAACACTCCTCCAGATCCTTTCGTTGGGAATCCAATTAAACATGCTAAGGAGGAGGTCCTAGACCTTCATCTCTATCTCCAAAAGACAGAAGATTTAACTAACCATCTATTGAATCTGTTAGAGGAAGTGATTCATACTGATGGAGCAATTTCACTTCTTCTGTGGGAAGAGATTCATACTACTATCATTGATGCGAGGGGTGGAAAGGAACAGTTAAAGGACTGTAACTAAAAATGGCTTCTGATATTCGGTGTGAGATATGCAGAGGTTAGGAGGGAAATGTTCAATACGGGTAGGATTGGAGGCTAGGTCAAACAAATGTTGCTTAACCAAAAAACATGGGAAGACAAATATCCTGACTACTGTAGAGGATGCCTAGGAACTGGAGAAATTGTAATTTCAGATCCAGATCCTCAAATCGAAGGTCCTTGTCCTATATGTGTTGAAAGAGGACTATGTCCTAGGTGTAGGAACAGAAACCTTCAGTTTAATCTCTCAACCAGCTACACAGATTGTACTAGATGTGGTTGGACTAACTTTACCAAAGCAGAAGGAATGGTACACCCTTCAATATCCTAAAAAGGAGTACTAAAATGAATCAGGAATACGAGATTAATGAAAAAGGACAGGTATATCATACCTATTGTCAGAAGATACATACTCAAGATAGCCCCTGCCTGAAAAGGATAGCAAAAAATCTGGTAGATAGATTTCAACCTACTGAATCTCAAGATCGTCGGTTCATGAACAAGTACAGCTTGTGGAAGGTAATACCAGAAATAATTGAAGAGGAGTTAGCTACTAATCCAAAGTATGATTGGAGATAAACATGCCTAAACTAACAAGTATATCAGTAGAAACCAATGGGCATTATGTTTATGTTCCTGCTCGCTTCTGGAATATGGGATATGCACGAGGCTTTTCTGCATCCATTGTTTGTCCAGATCCTCCTGTTGAAGAGGAAAGGGAATGTTCTGACGTTGCATACCAAATACGTTCACTGATTCCGTGGCCCAATCATCCAGAGTGAGGAGGAAGAAAAAGACGAATAACTAATATACCTTTCCAAAAATAAAAAGGAGTTAAAATGAAGTTTATAACTATTGCTTTATCCATCATTGGCCTATCAATTATTTCTCTACTCACCCCACAATCCACACACGCTGCAACAGGTACACTTACATTTCCAGATCTGACCATGGCTCCTAGCACTGTAAGTATGAATGTAGACTTCTATTCAGGATTTGAGGTTACCCAAGAATTGTCAGGGACAATCACTGTTCCTGAAGGTTCAAGTATACTTGGACTTAGTCTACCTCTCAACTCCCCCTTTAAACTTGAAAGCTCTTCAGTAGAGGATAGAAATATAACATTCAATCTAATTGCAGTAGTACAAAGACAATTCTATGGTGATAGGATACTAAATTTACAACTCGATGTAACTAAATCTGGAAAGATTACTGGTAGTGTTTACCAAAAAGTAAAGCATACCACAAACCA
>Ga0184633_10000006_pt1 | contig 64629 bp, 59 predicted proteins | sample PLM31_170_b1_FD_133156 | JGI IMG/M metagenome (GOLD analysis project Ga0184633, IMG submission 133156) | Groundwater sediment microbial communities from an aquifer in East River, Colorado, USA - PLM3-1_170_b1 | ecosystem: Environmental > Terrestrial > Soil > Riparian zone | place: USA: East...
CAAAGAGGAAAGATCGTGGGCGCGCACAGGCGCCTCGCCCAAGACCGCCAGCGCCCGGACCAGCGTCGGAGAGATCCCCAGTCCGGTCAGCCGGTGGCGCTCGACCATCGCCCAGACGCGGTCCGGGCCGGGATAATCCGGTGCGCCGTCGTAGAGGAACATCGCCGCGCCCAGTATGAGCGCGCCAAAAATGAGCCAAGGGCCCATCATCCAACCGATGTCGGTAATCCAGAACATTCGGTCCCCGGCTCGAACGTCGGTGCCGAAGGCCATATCCTGGGCTGCCTTCACTGGGAATCCGCAATGGGTATGCACGGCGCCCTTCGGCCGGCCGGTCGTCCCGGAGGTGTAGATGATCATCAACGGATCTTCGGCGGCGGTCGGTTCGGTGGCCGCCTCCGGCGACTGCGGATCGATCAGCTCGTGCCACCAATGGTCGCGGCCGGGCTCGATCGAAACGGGGTTGCCGATGTGTCGGTGGACGATCATGTGGCGTAGCGACGGCACCCGGCGAGCCGCCTCATCGGCGACGGGCTTCAGGGGAACCAGGCCGCCGCGTCGGGCCATACCGTCGGCGGTGAACAGCAGGCGCGCCTCACCATCGGCCAGGCGGTCGGCGATGGCGCCGGCACCGAATCCGGAAAAGAGCGGGAGCACGACTCCGCCAATCTTGGCCACGGCCAACAACGCCATGACGATCTCGGGAGTCATCGGCATCAGCAGGCCGATGGAGTCGCCCTTGCCAAGCCCGAGCGAGCGCAGGGCGTTCGCCACTCGGCTGACCGAGTCGGCCAGCTCGGCGTAGGTGAGGGAGCGCACCTCGCCGTTTTCCGACTCGTAGATGACCGCCGGCCGGCCTGCCGCGGCGCCGTCGAGGTGCTTGTCCAGGCAGGTGGCGACGATGTTGAGCGAGCCCCCGACGCACCAACTCGGCCATGCCGGACCCCGCGAGAGATCAAGGACCTGCGTGTAGGGCGCCGTGAATCGGATGTCCAAGTAGCGCAGGATCGCATCGGTGAACCAGGCCGGATCCCGCCCAGATCGTTCGAGAAGATCGGCGAAGGACTCGATCCCCTGCCGGGCCATGAAAAGGCCAAGGTGAGTCGTCGCTGCCGCGGCGGGGTCAGGCTGCCAGACGATGGGCCCGCCAAAGTCGAACTCAGGCATAACGACGGGTCAACCTCCGTTGATCCGCGCGAACCAGTAGCCGAGCATCTGCCCCGCCGGCTTCCCGTTCACCGAGGCCGACTTATCGTGCAGCGCCACGGGAGGGTAGAAGCGCCGGGCGTAGAACCCCTGCACCGCCTCGCGAGCATACGCCGCCAGCATCACGGCGTTCAGGGCCTCGGATTGCTCCTCGAGGTCGACGCTCAGATCGGGGTCCGGATTGGCGCCGGCGTCGAAAGCCTCCGGAGGCCGGCAGGATCCATCGGCGTTCTGGGCGCAGCCGGTGGCCCCGCCGTCCACCGACAAGTACTCCACGCTCAGAAAGATCGGCTTGCCTTTAAGCCTCGGTTCGGCCAGCAACGATCCATCGAGCGCGGCGAACGCCGCCGCCTGCATTTCGGACGAGGTCACCGCGCGTCCTTCGCCGAGGGGCACGTGCCAATAGGCGTGAACCTGGTCGACGGCGTCGAGGAACGCGGGGGGCGGTTGAAGCGTTCGCCCGAACTCGATTTCGAAGGCCAGCCGGCCGTGATACGCGCTTCGGACTTCCTCGATGAGCGAGCGCCAGCGCGCCTCGGCGTCGCTCGGCGCCCCCGAAGGCGAGCCGTCCGCCAACACGCCTCCGGGCAGCGCCGGTGCGACTTCGGGGCCGCCGAGGACAAGCTTCACGGCTCCGGCCCGCTCGGCCAGCGCGGCATAAGTGAGCACGAAGGAACGGTAACGCTCGAACCAGACGGTCCACCAGGCGCCGTCGCGGGGGGCGTCAGCCCACCACTCCTCCATCGTACCGTCCGGGACGACCAGCGTCGGATGAAGACCTACCTGCAGGCCCACGGCCTTCGCCTCGTCGAACTGCCGGGACAACTCCTCGAGCAGAGGCGCGTGCGCCGATTCGAAGGCCACCTCCGGCAGGGGTGCGTTCTCGCGCAGTACCCAGGCGGGAGTGAGCAGCACAGAATTCGCGCCGGTCGCGGCGATCCCTTGGAGCGCCGGTGCAGCACTCGACAGCCAAGAGGGCGAGTAGACGGGGCCGATCTCATAACCGACCTCGTAGCCTGCGCGAGGCTGGATTTCGGGCGCCACGACGACCGCGCCCCCAAGGTCGGGCTCCCACCATGCCCACCCGTTGACCGCGTCGCTGATCGACAGGGGTTCGTTGGAAGGGGTTGCCTGGCGTCCGGTCGGATTCTCGCCTGGGGTCTCGGCGTCGTCAGCGATCCCGCACATCTGGTTGCGGCAGTAGCGGTAGCCGAGAGTGTCACCGGCGTCGAGCGGGGAGAAGAGAGTGTAGGTCCACTTGGCCGTCCCGGCCGGCCACATCGGAATCGGTTCGGCCCAAGCGGAGGGGTTGAGCTGCAAGCTGACCTGATCCGAAGGCGGCAAGCCGGCGGACGACGAAACGTTGAAGTTGACGGCGGCGCCGGCTGGGCCGTGCCAGGTGGAGACAACGTCGACAAACGTCTGATCGTCGGCTGGGAGCAAAACCTGCCGGGTCAGGTTCTCGCCGGAGGCGTCGCGCTCAGCGTTCCATACCCCGTCGCCGAGGGTGTAGCGATAGCGGAGGTCGGTGCCGGCATAGAGCTGAACGATTCCGATGAAATGCGTCGGATCGACCATCACCAATTGCGGCATCCGGCCGATGCTGCCGGTGGTGCCCCCGGCCAACTCGGCGAAGGTGTTGCCGAGGCCGAGCACATTCCCGGCCACTCGGACGGGAACGCCGGCCGGAGTGTCCGAGGGGACGGTCGCCTGAAAGGTGACGGTGATGGGATCGGCCGGAACCAGGCCAAGCGTCGCCGGGGTCTCGCTGTCCGCGGCGATGATGGCGCCCTGTTGAATCGGGAGATGCGCGCCGCTAGGGCTCCGGGCGACCAGGTTGTGCAGCCCCGCCGGCAATCCATCGAGGCGGAAGGCTCCCTGACCGTCGGTGAAGGCGGATCGTCCGCCGGCGCTCACCAGAATATCCGGAAGCGGCGAACCTTTAAGAGCATCGAAGATCGTGCCGACGATTCTCCCGGTGGGGATGACCGCGGAGGCGTCGGCCCAAGCGGCGACGACCTCGTGAATCTGAGTCGGCCCGTCGATCAGGCCGACTCGGCTCAGGATCTCCTGACCGCCGGCGTTGGCCTCGACGGCGCGCGTAGGCGAGGCGCGCACAAAGCGGTAGTAGAGGACGCTTCCAGCGGGCGGCGTAAGGTGGGCCGACCAGGTGCCCGCACCATCGCCCTGCAGGGTCATCACGGAATCCGGAGATCCGAACCCGGCGACCACGTCGGAGAGCTCCACCTGCAGCGTAGCGTTCGATGGGGTGTTGTCCGGCGCCACAACCCACAATGTGACTTCGGCCGCCGGCAACAGGGTGGGAACGGGTGCTTCGAGCGGCGGCGGCCCGTCCGGGCCGGCGAGAGCGCTGCAGGCCGAGAGTGCCAGCGCGCTGACGACTACGGAAATCGAGGGATAGGAGGGTCTCATGATGTCTGGCGGATCTCCTGGATCAGCTGCGCACACAACTCGACATTCGGGATGCGATCGGCAGGGAGGCTGCGGGCCGATTGTCGTCCGGGGCGCGTCGTTTGAATGAGCAATCGACCGGTATCCAGCCGGGCGCCCTGGACTTCGTTCCAGGTCAATCGTGTCCGGTCCGACTCTTCGATCCCGGCCTGGCTCAGCGTGATGGGTCCAAAGGCCAACGGCCGATGCTCGTTGAAGGCGTGGGTGTACGACTCGAGGAGCGGAGGGTAGACATGGCCCTTGACCGCGGCGGCGAGCGCTTCGAACGCCTCCAGGCTGTCGTCGAGACGGAGGCGACGTCCGTCGGTCGCCTGGACCTCCAGCCGGAGACGCCGCGACCCGGCCAGGCCGGGGAACCCAGTCCTTTCGGCATGACTCCATAAGGCCAGGATTTCTCCCCACACCAGCGCCCGCCCGCGACGGCCCCGGATGATGGCCAGACCGTGTTCGTGCAATCGGATTCGCAAGCGCGAAGTCCGCCAGGCGCGGCCGGCGGCCCAGAGGGCCGCCAGGGCGAAGGCGAGACCAACGACGAGTGGCGCGGTCAACCATCGGCCAACGAGCAATGGGCCGTATTCGGTGTAGGCAAGGAAGGCGCGGTAGGCTCCATACGTCCAGGCGAGTACCGCACCCGCGGCTAGGCCGACCGCGGCAAGCATCGTGTCGCGGCGCAGGGTCCGCCGCACCCGATGGACCCGCTCGATTGACCCCAGGCGCGCCTCGGCAGGGGTCGTCACCATCCGGCCCAGGTTATCCTCATCCGCCGTGAGGTGGACGACAAATGAGTGTGACTGGGATGAGCGCCCTTCGAGAGAGAGGGGTGGGGGCGATGGGTGCCTTCCGTCATCGTCCAAGCGATCGACACCATCGCCTCACGCATGGATTGCGAAACAGGGCTTCTGCAAGATGCCGACGGTATCACAGCAGAGTGCATTCTAGCCCGGATACAACGCCCTGCCGACGAGCAGCGCGGCCAGCAGAGCGGCACAGCCCAATCCGACTCCCCAGAGGGCCATGGTGCGCCGGTGAGTGGGAACGAAGGCGGAACCGAGGCCCAATCCGACGGCCAGCACCGAACCTCCGTAGGCGAGGGCCAAGAACGAGAGTCCGGCTGAGGCCTGTGCCAGAGGCACACTCGCCAAGGAGGCCATGAGTGCCAGGAATCCGATCAGTCTGGCCGAAATGGCCGCTCGATCACTTGGGTTCGGGAGAACGGCCGGGATTGGCGCCATGGAGGGATCCAGCCCGGCGGCGCCTTCCGTGCCATACAGCAAACGATAGAAAAGAAACTGATTCCAGGCGGTGATGAGGAGAAGGATCCGGACAACCGCCATCGCCGCCAACTCGAGGGTGCCGGCGGTAAGCAGGCGGGAGATCGGGTCGCCGCCGAGCACGAGTCGAACCCCGGGGATGAGGAAGACCATCGACAGCGCCCAGGCGGAAGTGACTAGAGCCAAGAGGAGCGGCTCCGGTCGAATGACGAGCAAGACGGCGATGGTGATCCATGTCAAAGGAATCAATGGCTGGCGCAGCCCGGCAGAGGCGAGGGCTAAACCGCCCAAGGCACCGAACAAGGCCGCCCACAGCCACTGCAGACGGCGGAGCCGGCCGATGGCCAAAAGCAGATTGGGATGATCTACGGGAAGCGTGGCGGGGGCAGGATCCATCACCTTGGGTAGCCAGACACTCTCGGCAGCCAGGACCGCGCCTCTTAGGATCCCAGGCGCGTGGGTGCCTTGGCTTCCGGCACGAAGTACACATCGGTCGGCTTGAGTTTGCTGTTGCGCAAGAAACGCGGGCGCACGGACATACCGATCCAATCCAGCGAGACTTGGTCCGGGTCGACTCCCAAGAGGCGGGTGAGAAACAACGTGTTGACCCCGTCGAACTCGATCAGCGCCAGGACGTACGGCGTCTCGGGAAGGAACTCCTCCGAGCCGAAATGACAGACGGTGAAAGCATGGACGCGCGCCGGTCGGTCGCTGATGTCGATCCACTCCGTCGACTCGCCGCTGTGCATGTCGTGGCCGCGCGGGGTGGCGTAGGTGTATCCGGTGCTCGGCGTGCGGGTGGCCAGGAGATGCCGATTGGCCGCGCCGGCGAACCACGGGCTATCCTGTGCGTACGAGTGCAGGTACGTGATGCGGTACCCCTGCTCGATTTGGATTGGGGCCATCCGCTTCAGAAAGGCGAGTGACTCAGGATCGGTCTCGACCGGAAACGGAACACCGTGGACGATGTAACCACCGAGGCTTTCCGGCGCCTGGTCGGGCAGTTTGGTCATGTTCAGCCCTCCCGCTCGAGGATGGTCACGGTCACGTAAGTGCCGGTTCCGGCGTGCGAGTGGATCGCCCCACGGCGCGCCTTCTGCACCTGCAGGCTCGGATCGCCGAAGTGTTTGGAAATCGTCCCCTGCAGCTGCCAGAGGGCGAAGACGGCTTGCATCAGGCCGGTGGCGCCGACCGGATGTCCGCAGGCGATCAAGCCGCCCGACGGATTGACCGGGCAAATCGGTTTGTCGGGGAGTTTCAGGCCGTAGTCGATTCCCGGCAGGAAGGCCTTGCCGGAAGCGGCGAACGGACCGCCCTCGCCGTAGCGGCACAGGCCGAGGTCCTCATAGGTCTGGAGCTCGCTCGAAGTGTAGGCGTCGTGGAGCTCGATGAAGTCGAGCTCCTTGAGCGGATCGCTGATTCCCGAGTGCCGGTAGGCCATGTTCCCGGCGGTGCGGCCGGCGCGAAAGGAGTGCACTCCCGGGTAACGCGTGCCGTGGTCCCATAGACGCTTGTAGTACGCGCGAGTATCGTCCGAAGACCGTTCCAGGTCCGTCGCGTAATCGGTCATAAAGGAGTCGTAATCGACGTGGGGCCGGTCGGCCATGCGCATGGCGTCGGTGCCGCGCCCGATCCCCGTGATCCGGACGAGCGGCCGGGGCACGTGAGCTCCGGCCTGCTCCAGACGGTGCAGCCCGTCTTCCGAAGCCAGGATGGTCGCGGCCGCCCCATCTGACATGACGCAGATATCGAGCCGGGTGAGCGGCCAGGCCACCATCGGCGAGCGCCGCACGTCCTCGATCGAATACCGGTTGCGCTTCTGCGCATAGGGGTTGGCGAAGGCGTTGATGTGGTTCTTGACCGAGACGTGCGCCATCTGCTCGGGGGTCGTGCCGAACTCTTTCATATGGCGGGTGACCATCATGGCGTAGTAGCCCGAGTAGAAGCCACCGACCGGATAATCCCACGACACGTCGGAGGCCAAGGCGATGAATTCGTTGCCCTTCCAGGTCTCGACGTGGCTCATCGTCTCGAATCCGAAGGCCACGCAGACGTCCATGTGGCCCGAAGCGACCGACTTCCAGGCTTCTTGGAAGCACAGCCCGCCGGTGGCCCCGCCGCCTTCGACGCGGTGACTGGGCTTGGGGCACAGGCCGAGGTAGTCCTGCGCCATGATTCCGGCCATCAGCTGTCGACTGAAGTGGTCGGAGAAGTAGGAAGCGACCGATCCGTCGACCACCCGAGTGAAGGCGGCCATCTCCAGCCCGAGGTCGGCCAGGGCGTAGTCGTAGGCCTCTTTGACGATCGCCTGGAAGTTCTTGTCGGGACGGGCCTTGGCGAATTTCGAAACACCGCCCGATAGGGCGTAGACGGGACGCATCAGGGTCCTCCTGGGTGTCGGCGGCGTTGTTCGGCGGGAGGATTCTACCAACGGAGCGAGCGCGGGGCAAAAGCACGCCGCCTCCAGCCGCGAAGCGTGGCCAAATGCAATTTGAGTTCTCGGGGAAAAAGGCTATGATTCCCGGTTATCTATTCGCGGCGGCCAAGAGCGATCCTCGGCCGCTGCTCCTTGCCGGGAGGGACAACAATGAAGAAAACTGCTCGACCGCCGGGGCCGAAACGCCCCGGGGCGGTGGTCGTCGCCGGGTGGTGCGCCATCCTGGCCGTCCCGCTGATCCTGGTGCGGGTCACGCTGCTTCTTACCAGCGGTCCCCTCGCGACGGCCATCGCCGACAACCTGACCGATCCGGCGAAGTGGCTTTCGACTCAGGGGCTCGACACCTTGGTGACGCTCCTCGTGGCACCGATTGTGGTCATCAGCCTTGTGTCGGGAATCGCCATCCTCCGCCTCAAGCGCTGGGCGTGGGTCGCGCTGATGGTGTTCCTCGTTGTGGCCCTGGTGCTGAACCTGGCCCGCAGCTATATCCACGAACCGGAGTACGGCCTGATGTTGATTTATGCCGTGCTGGCGCTCATCTTGAACCAGCCCGACGTCCGCCAGGCGTTCCACATTGGGAGAGCCGGCCATGAGCCCGTCGAGTAGCGTCCTGACCGCTCCTCGGACGGCGAGCGATGCGGCGTTGCTGCGCCGCTTCGAGCCCCTGGTGCGCTACACCCAGGGAGAACACTGCTACCCGATGGACGTCGAACCCTATGTTCGCCGCTGCAGCCTGTGGCTCCACTATCCCGACGGCCGGGAGGAGCAGCTGGTCCCGGCCGGCGAGCTCGATCTGCGCGGGCTGGTCCAGCCGCGGCCGGCCCCCTTCGGAAGCGTCCTGTTTCTGCGCTTTGTCCAGCCCTTCGGGTTGGCCGAGGCGGGCGGCTTCCTTGCTGAAGAGGCCCGGCTGGCGCGTCAGACCCACAGTTCCTTTCGTCCGGGACCGGGTCGCCTGTCGCGCGGCGGGCTGTTGCCGCGGCTGTTCGACGCTCTGTTCAACGCCACGCTGCTCCTGCGCGGCCGCGTCCCCGCCGCCACCTCGGCCGCGGCCCACGTCGCCTACCAAAAGATTCTCAAGGAGCAGGAACGCTACGTCTACCACGGTCGCGTCGTGCGCGAGCGCGGATGGACGGTCCTCCAGTACTGGTTCTTCTTTGACTACAACCCGTGGCGCTCGGGCTTCCATGGTGTCAACGATCACGAGTCGGACTGGGAGATGATCCTGGTCTACCTCTACGAGGAGGGGAAATCCCTGGTGCCGGCCTGGGTGGCCTTCGCCTCCCACGATTTCCACGGGGATGATCTGCGACGCCGCTGGGACGATCAAGAGGAGCTCGATCTGGTCGATGGCCATCCAGTGGTCTACGCCGGCGCCGGCTCGCATGCATCCTACTTCCGGCGCGGCGAATATCAGGCCGAGGTGAGCCTCCCGCTTCCGAAGTGGTTGCGAGGGGTGACGGATGGCTTGCGCCGGTTCTGGTCGCGCCTGCTTGGCCAGGAGGATCCCGGCGGGACGCCGTTCCGGATCCCGTTCGTGGACTTCGCCCGCGGAGATGGGCTCTCGATCGGCCCTGGCGGCGACAAGCCGTGGACGGCGGTCGTGATCGACGAATCGACTCCATGGGTCTCCCAGTACCGGGGCCTGTGGGGATTGTTCGCCCGCGATCCCTTGTCCGGCGAGAACGCGCCGGGTGGACCGATGTACAACCGGGACGGAACGCCGCGTTCTTCCTGGTTCGACCCACTTGGTTTCGCCGGCCTCGACAAGACCCCACCTCCGTCGCGCGAGGCCTCGATCTTGCGGAGCCGGGTTGCCGAGCTGCGCAAAACCCAGAAGGAGTTGGAAGCGACGGCCGCCGAGAAGACGGAAGACCTCCAGCACCTGGGAGCGGAGTGGAAGGGGATGGAAGGGAAACCGCACTTGGCGAAGAAGCACGCGGCATTGGGGGTGGAGCTTCGCGCCAAGGCGAGCGACCTGACGACGGTCCGCAAGGACCTTTCCCAGAACAGGGTGGTGCTGGACGGGCTGTCGCAGAGGTTGAAGGAGATTGAGAGCGGAGCGCCAACGGACCCCCAGGCGCACATCCAGCAGCGAGCATCGCCCGTGCCGGCTTCGCCTGTCAGCGGCGCCGTAGAGATGTGGGCGGCGCTGAGCATCGCTCTGATGTTTTTCGGAGTGGCCGCTTTGCTGATTTGGGTGCCCCAGGCGGTCCTGCCCGGCATCGTTGTGCTGGTCATCGCCTTCGGTCTGGTCGAGTCGGTTCTGCGCCGGACCTTTGCGGCTTCGCTCGGAAACGTAGCCCTCCTGCTGGCGCTGGTAACGCTGGTCTATCTCGGGATCGCGTTCTGGCAGATCGCGCTGGCGGGCTTGTTTGTGGCGGTGGGTGTCATCCTGGTCCGGCAGAGGCTGCGCGAGTTGCGCGGCTGAAGAAGTGGCCGGTGGTCGGAGGTCGGTGGCCAGCCGTTGGCCTCCTGGTGCACGCTTCGACCACAGCCGCGTTAGGCCGGGCCCTACCTTTCACCGATGCCCTCGGGCACGAAGGCCTCAGCCTCCCGCTCTCCCCCTCTGTCGTCCGGTAGCCGCGGAAGGCGGTCTACCCTCCCCCTTTCAGGGGGAGGGTAGGGTGGGGGTGGTTCCTCGGACCTCTCGTCGTCTGGATCGCCTGCGCCCGGCCACGGCGGCGAACAGGATCCCCAGGAAGTACAGTCCAAGCAGAGGCGCCATCAACAGGGCCATGTTGACCGGGTCCGGCGTGGGAGTGATCACGGCGGCAGCGATGGCGATCGCCACCAGCGCCACTTTCCAGGAGCGGAGCATGACCCGTGCGTCGACGATCCCGATCGTCGCCAGGGCGAACATCAGCAAGGGAAACTCGAAAGCGACTCCGACCCAGAACATCACCGTAGTCACGAATTGGATGTAGTTGGCCGGCCGAGGGACCGTCCGGATTCCCATGAACGAGGTCAAGAACGGAAGGGCCACCGGAAGCATCACATAGTAGGCGAACCACAATCCGACGGCGAACATCAAGGTCGCAAGGGGGATCAACACGAGTAACGTGATCCGCTCCCGCCGTCGCAGCCCGGGATGAACGAAAGCGAACACTTCGATGATCAAATAGGGGAGCGCCAGCGCGAAACCGGTCAGCAAGGACACCCGCATGAAGGCCCCCACTGACTCGGTCACTTCGATAGCTTGTAGCGCCCCGATCCCTCCGATGGGCGCAGCCATCCAGTTCAGGATCTGCTGGGCGAAGGCGAAGCTGATCCCGATCGCGATGCCCAGTACCAACAGCCCGCGCACCAGATGGCCGCGCAGGGCCTGAAGATGCTCGAGTAGGGCTGTCGGATTTTCGAGGGTCCGCGTCAGGACGTCACCGGTGGGAACTTCCTCCGGCTCGTGGTTGAGGAAGCGGGCCACGGCGCGGAAGGGGCGCGCCACGAGCCGAAAGGGCGCAGTCACCACCCGCCGGATCGATCGCAGCAGCCGGCGCATCAACTAGGGGAGGTGCCGTCCGGTGGAGGCGGGGGCTTCCCGGCGTCGGGTGTCCAGGCCGCCATCCCGCCGGCCTGCGGCGATTCCGGTTCTTCGACGGTCTGTTTCGCCGTCTCCTGCAGCTGCTTTCGGACCGAAGCCAACTCCTCCAGTTCCGCTTCACGCGCCAGGCGGTTGGGGAGGTTGCGCAGAGCGGACGAGGCTTCCAGCATCGTACGCCATCCTTCCGACTTGTAGAGACGGCTGAGGAAACGACCGGCGGAACGGGCGTTGCGGACGATGTCTTTGGGGCCGAAGAGGGCCAGGGCCAGCAAGAGTATCAGCAGAATCTCCAGCGGGCCGATGCTGAAAAGCTCCATGGAGACTCAGACTCCCACCGCCAGCGTCCCGAGGACCCCGTTGATGAATCGCGGCGCGCTGTCAGAGCTGAACCGCTTTGCCATCTCGACGGCCTCGTTGATGGCGACCTTCACCGGCGTCTCCCGGCTGAGACGGAATTCCCAGAGCGCCAGCCGCAGGATGTTGCGGTCCAGTACCGCCAGCTCGTCCACCGGCCATTCCGGAGCGCAAGCCGCGATCCACGCATCGAGCGTCGGCGCCGATTCCAGCGTGCCCATCACAGCCCGCCGCAGGAAGCCTTCCCCGTCATCGTCCAGTCCCGGGTTCTGCTCGAGATGTCGGGTGATGACCGGTTCCGCAGGATGACCCACAGAGTCGACCTCGTACAGGACCTGGATCGCTAAGGCGCGGGCCCGGCGTCGCTGGTGCTTCATCGTCCGCAGCCGGGCCGCTCAGGAGGCCGGAAGGCCGTAGTCGACGTCCTCGATGTGGACATCGATGCGGCGGACGGGCATGCCGACGGTCTCTTCGATGGCGTGAGCGACGTCGGCCTGCACGCGGTGGGCCACCTCGAGCACGTTCATCTCGGGAGCCAGCACCAGATGCAGCTCGAGCGACACCGAAGAATCCTCGACCTCGAGGCGGACCCCTTCGTCGGCTCCGCGCCGGAACAGGCGGCCCGCTCGGCGCGGCACGCGTGCCAGGCGGACAACCCCGGGTACGCTGAGGGCGGTCAGCCGCGTGACCGTGACCAGCACGGCCGGCGCGATCGTCGTGCGGCCGGTCGACTCTTGCGGGAGGGGTTCGTTGTGGCTCATGGTGCCGATCCCGGCGGGTTCAGGCCATCGCCATGCCGCCGTCGACCGACAGCACGTGGCCGGTCACGTAGGCGGCATCGTCCGAGGCCAGATAGACCACGGCCCGCGCCACATCTTCGACCGTCCCTTTTCGGCCCAGCGGGATCATCCCGAGCAGGGCCTTCTGCGCTTCCGCCGGGACAGCGCTCCAGATTTCGGTGTCGATAAACCCGGCGGCAACGGCGTTGACCGTGATGTTGCGCGAGGCGACCTCGCGGGCGAGCGACCGGGTAAACCCGATCTGACCCGCCTTGGAGGCAGAGTAATTCGTCTGCCCCGGGTTGCCGATCTGCCCGGCGACGGAGGTGATGTTCACGATTCGCCCATAACGACGGCGCACCATGTGGCGGACGGCCGCCTTCGAGCAGTTGAAGGTCGATTTCAGGTTCGTGCGCAGCACGTCGTCCCAATCCGTCTCCGACATCGTCAGGATCAGTCCGTCGCGCGTGATGCCGGCGTTGTTGACAAGGATGTGGAGGTCACCGTAGGTCTCGACGGCGGATTTCACGAGGGCCTGCGCTTGGGCGAAATCGCCGACGTCTCCCTGATGTGCCGTCGCCTGGCCGCCCGCGGAGGTGATCTCGGCCACGACTTGCTCGGCCGCCTGAGGGCTGGCGTGATAGTTGACCAAAACCCGGGCGCCCTCCGCCGCCAGCGCCGAGGCGATGGCGCGGCCGATGCCTCGTGAAGCGCCGGTGACGATGGCAACCTTATCGCGCAAACGCATAGCGACCTTCGGGACGACGGGCGGGATTATACCCTCAGGCCAACGAGACCCTCGCTTGAGCGAAAGGCCGCATCCCGAAGGGGAAGCGGGGTCCAGTGTTTGCTCTGGCCCCTGGATTCCCGCTTTCGCGGGAATGACGGCTCCCTCGAATCACCTCAGCGAAAATGGGGCCCTCCTTTCGCAAGGGTTCTCCACCGCGATGGCGGGTGGGAATCGAAGCGTGGTGGAGAGGGGGAGGGGGTGGGGCAGAGGATCCCACGCAAAGGCGGTGATGCTTGATGACTTGGCCCGTCGCGTCCCAGACCCCCGCAAACGGTGAGGCGAAACGCGTGGCCGCAGGCTTCAGCCTGCGCCTACCGCAGCCTAAAGGCTGCGACTACGGCTTGAGACACCGGATCTGCCTCTCGCACATGAGAGGATGGCCACGTCAGTTTCCCAGCAGCCGCTCGAGCAGCGCCTCGAGTTCCTCTTCTGAATAGAAGTGGATGACCAGGCTGCCGCCCTTGCGACCCTTCCGAAGAGTCACCTTCGTGCCCAAAGCCTGGCGCAGTTGGTTCTCGACCTCCGACTCCTCCGGGGAACGGCGAGCTGCCGTTGGGCGGCGGCGATGGCCGGTCAACCGCTGGATCAGGTCTTCGGTCTGGCGAACGTTAAGGCTGCGCTTGAGAACGGTCTGGGCCGCCGCCGACTGCGCCTGGGCCGTCGGCAAGGCCAGCAGCGCCCGGGCATGGCCCTCGCTCAAACGGCCTGACTCGAGCGCCTGACGAACCGACGCCGGGAGCTTGAGCAACCTCAAGGTGTTCGAGACGGTCGAGCGGCTCTTGCCCACCCGCTTCGCCACCTCCTCGTGGGACAGTCCGAAGTCGTCCACTAGTTGACGATATCCGTCGGCGGACTCGAGTGAGTCGAGGTCGGCTCGCTGCAGGTTCTCGACCAGCGCCAACTCCAGGCTTTGCCGTTCATCGGCGACGCGCACGACGACCGGAACCGTCTCCAGGCCGATCAGGCGCGCCGCTTCGAGACGCCGCTCCCCGGCGATCAACAGATAGCCATCCCCGTCGGGCGCCGGAGTGACGACGAGCGGCTGCAGAACGCCGTGTTCGCGAATGGACGCCGCCAGCTCTTCGAGATCCGAGCGAGGGATGTCGCGGCGGGGTTGGCGAGGATTGGGGCGGAGATCGCTGACCGGCAGGCGGCGAGCGGCATCCGAGCCGGCCAGCGACTCCTCACCGGCCGGGATGAGCGCCTCCAGGCCGCGCCCGAGGCCGCGCTTGCGGCTCATGGCTGCGCCTCGGCCGCTTTCGGCGCCGCCTGTCTTCGCACGCCGTCGCCGGCCAGCAATTCGCGGGTGAGGGCCAGGTAGGCCTGGCCGCCGGTCGAGTGCGGGTCGTAGGCCGAAATCGGCAAACCGTGCGACGGAGCTTCGGCCAGGCGGATGCTGCGCGGAATGATAGAACGGAAGACCTGGCCCGAGAAATGGCGGCGCACCTCTTGGACAACGTCCTGGGCCAGATGGGTCCGCGAGTCGAACATCGTCAAGATGATGCCTCGGACCGCCAGCCGGGGGGCGAGGCGGCTGCGCACTCGCTGCAAAGTTGCGATGAGAGACGACAGGCCCTCCAGCGCCAGGTACTCGCACTGCACCGGAATCAGGACTCCATCGGCCGCCACGAGGGCGTTGACCGTGAGCAGGCCAAGCGAAGGCGGGCAATCGATCAGGATGTAGTCGTATCGCCCACGCAGGGGAGCCAGGGCTTTGGCCAACACGCTCTCGCGCTGCTCCAGTTCGACCAGCTCCACCTGGGCGCCGGCCAGTGCGGCCGAGGAAGGGAGCAGGGAGAGGCGCAGGCGGGTGTTGTGGAGGATCTTCTCCATCACCGGGCTGCCGCCGATGACGACGGCATACGCACCCCCCTCCACCTGAGCCTGATTGATTCCCAGACAGGACGTGGCGTTGGCCTGCGGATCGAAATCGACCAACAAGACGCGCTGACCCGATTCGGCCAGGAAGGCGGCCAGGCTGATGGCGGTGGTCGTCTTTCCCACACCGCCTTTCTGGTTGACCAGCGCGTAGATCCGCGTCATCGAGCCCAGACCATGCTCGCTTGTTGCACCTCGGAGGCGGACGGCACGCCGTCGATGCCTCGCCTCGCCACTGAGTGCGCCGCCAGGATGTTGGCGTAGCGAGCCGCTTCCCATGGATCCCGCGTCTGGTGGAGTCGAATGAAGAAGGAGGCGGCGAAGATGTCGCCGGCCCCGGTCGGATCGACTTGCTCGGCGGGCGGCGCCGCAAGGCGGCGGACATCGCCGTTCCAGTAGACGCGCGCCCCGAGGGCGCCCTCGGTGACCACCAACAAGCGGCACGCCGCAGCCAGACTCTCGACCTCGCCCTCGTCGCCGCCGAGGTCTTCCACACTCACAACAACCGCGTTGGCCTGCCGGATCGCCAGCCCGGCCGGCGCCCAGGAAGCGAAGCCGACCCGGCCGGTTCCGTCCCAGCGCCGCATCCAGCCTTGCGGAGTCACCCCGATCAGCGCGCTCTCCGGGAAATGACCGACGAGCGCCGGAGCGATTTCCGCGGCGACCGGCGCCAAATGGACGACGGGGGCCGACCGCCAGGCCGAGGGCACCAGCGCCGGTTCGAGGTCGAATGCGCGCGCCAGGAGCACTTGCTGGCGCGTCGCGCCGTCATGCAGATTGAGAAACGTCGTGGTCGACTCGGACGGGAGTCGTGTGACGAGGATTTCGTCCAGCGCGGTAAGATCGATATCGTCGGCCGCCGACGTGACGACGGCGGTGCGCAGGCCATGAGCCCGCGCCGTGAGGGCGGCGTAGGCCGACGTGCCGCCAAGAACCGGCCCGGAAGCCGTCTGGTCGAGAGTGAGATGTCCGAGAACCAGGTAGTCGGGCGCGGCGTCCGGCGGCGGGGGCATCCCCGCGATTATAGCTGTCCGGAATCCTCGGCGCCTCGCGGAATCACGGTGACCTTGCGCTGCTCCCCCTCGCCGACGCTTTCGGTGTAGACCCGGAGATGGTCGCGCAACTCGAGGTGGATGATGCGCCGTTCCGCCGGCGGCATCGGCTCGAGGGTCATCGTGCGGGCGCGTTCGATGGCCTCGTCGGCCATGCGCCGCGCCAGTTGGCGCAGCTGTCGCTCACGGCGGGCGCGGTAGCCTTCGACGTCGATGACGATCGGCGCGTAGTCGCCGATCTCCTTCCCGACGATCAGCCGGGTGATGTACTGCAGCGCCGCCAGCGACTCGCCGCGGCGGCCGATGAGCAGGCTCAGGTCGTCGCCGCGGACGTCGACCAACAGCGGGCGCGTATCATCGGGGTTGTCCGCCTCGCCCCAGCGACTCGTCACCCGGGCCTGCAGGCCCATCAGGGAGACCAGCTCCCGCACCGTCTCCCGTGAGACGTCCAGCGCCTGGTCGGTTGGGCCGAGCTCCTCGTCTTCTTCGTCCTCCTCCGGCTCGGGAGCCGGCTTGGCCGGGACGGGAGCGCCCAGCAGGGTCAGCCGGACTCTCGCCTGGCGAGCGCCCATCCCCAGCACGCCCTGGCCGCCTTCGTCGAGGACCTCCACCAGCAGGCGCTGAGGGCTGACCCCGAGCTCGGCGGCGCCCCGGACGACGGCCTCATCCACGGTGGGGGCGATGATCTCGAGACTTGGCCGCGAGTCAGGCATGCGCTACGTCCTTCCGTCGAGGTCAGCTGCTGCCGCGCAGGGAAAGCGCGGCACGCCAGTTGACCTTGCCCAGCGCCGCATACTGGCCGATCGTCATCACATTCGTGGTGAGGAAGTACAACGCCAGTCCGGAGGCGTACGAATAGGCGAAGAAGCCGAGCAGGAAGGGCATGTACAGGGTCATCATCTTCGACATCTGCCGGCTTTGCGGATCGGTGGTGGGCGGGGTGGTGAGTTTGGTCTGAAGGTAGGAGGTGATCACGACCAGAATCGTCAGCAGGGGAATACTGATCCCCAGGACCACCGGGGCCGTCACCCTCTCAGGCAGCGCCATATCCCACCACAGGAACTGGCTGTTGAGTGGGATAAGAGTCGCCGGAACGAAGGGGTAGATGTGTTTCGACAGCTCGAGCAACTGCGCTGGCACGATGGCCAGGGCGCGGGTGATCGACTGGTACAACCCGATGATGATCGGGAATTGCAGGAGCAGCGGCAGACAGCCGCCAAACGGGCTGACACCGACCTCGCGCGAGAGCTTGAATTGCTCCTGCTGGATCTTCGTCCGGTCGCCCTTGTGCTTCTTCTCGATGTCCGTCCATTTCTTCGAGCGCTGCAGCTCCTGCATCTTCTCCATCGAGCGCTGCTGTTTCAGGGTGAGCGGCATCGTGATCAGCCGGATCAAGGCCGTCAGCAGGATGATGGCGATGCCGAAGTTGTGGAAGAGGAAGTTGTAGATGATCAACATGATGTTGATCATCGGATTGAGAATCAGGTTCCCCCAGATCAGGCCGATGTCGGGCATCATTTCCTCCGGATCAGCTGTCCGTGACTGCCGGGAAGGTCCAGGCCGGGGCGCCGGTCGTGCTGTCGAACGCCTGCAGCACCGTCTTCGGGGAGGTCACCCCGACGATGATCTTGCCATCGGCGACGACGGGGTCGCCCTGGATCGTTCCGGCGGCCCGTGCCTCCCAGACGACCGCCCCGTCGGCCAGATCGTAAGCGGTCAGCTGGCCATTCTCGAAACCGACGATCAGCTGATGATCGACGATCACGGGAGAAGTGGCGACGGCCGCGGTGGCCTTCTGCCAGATGGTGTCGCGGCTTGTCAGATCAACCGCGTATACGTTGCCCTGGCCGTCCTTCGTGGTCCACCAAGTGGGCGTGGCATCGCCGAAATAGGCGATACCGTCCAGCACGGCCGGGCTTCCCCACAGCCAGCCGGACGTCGGCATCGTCCAACTCTGCTTTCCATCCTGCGACCGTACCGCCACCAACGAGTGGCCGAGGACCCCGGTCAGCAACAAGCCGTCTTCCAGCGTCGGCGTGTCCGCAATCGCGGCGTCGAGCGGAGCATCCCAGCGCTGGTGGCCGGTCGCCAGCTCCAGGGCATATAGGACGTGGGAGAGCGTGGCGACGTACGCCGTATCCCCATCCACCAGGGGCGCCGACCACATCGAGCAGGGCGGGACTCTGGAGGAAGACCCGCAGGAATCCGTGGTCGACTTGAACGACCACTTCAGTTCGCCGCTGTGTCGATCGAGGCCGAACAGGGTGCCGCCATCGGTCGGGACCAGCAACAAGTCACCGGAGACGACCGGCGAACCGATGACGCGCCCGTCGAGGGCCGGCGGCGCGAACGACTCAACGGGATCGCCGGAGGCGGCATCGAGGGCAACCAGACTCTTCTCGTACGAGCCGGCGTAAACGATGCCGTCGTCGGACACGGCAGGGGCGGCGTAGAAGGTCAGATTGCGGTCAGGCTCGAGCGGGTAGCGCCATGCTTGCACGCCTGTATCCACGCGGACGGCGTAGACACCGTCCCCGTGAGCGACAAACACAAAGGAGTCGCTGACGCTGACGCCGGGATAGCTGGCTGGGTTGCCCGATCCGGCCCCGGTGTCGCAGGCTGTCAGAGCCAATGCCAGCAGGGCCAGCAGCGCCCAGCGCAACAATCGATCACGGAACTGCCTCAACCCAATCATGGGTCTCCTTAGGGTACGGGGTCGTAACCCCCACGGCTGAACGGCTGGCAGCGCAGGATACGCCAGGCGGCCAGCCCGCCGCCTTTGAAGATGCCGTAGCGATAAATAGCCTGATACCCGTAGTGGGAGCAAGTTGGATAGAAACGGCAACTGCCCAGCGGGATGACGCGTGAGAAGGTCAATTGGTACAGACGGATGACGGCCAGCAATGGAAGGCGCGGCAGATTGCCCAACGTGAGGGGGAGATCCCGCAATGCCGGGTCGTTGTCGTGTGTGTGTTCGAGCGTTATCGTCATTCGGTCGTCTTCAAGAGCCCCGCGCGGCGGCACAATTGAACTACGGCTTCGTTCAGACGGGCCCATTCGGTCGAAGCGGTGGAATCGCGGGCGAGGAGCATGAGATCCCAGCCAGGAGCGATCACCGGTGCCAGCTGGCGTAGGCACGCTCGCAGCCGCCGCCGCGCCCGATTCCGCTGGACGGCCCCGCCGAGACGCCGGCCGGCGCGGACGGCGAAACGGTTGCGGTCGAGATCATTGCGGCAGGCCACCAGAACGACAAGCGGGTGCGCATACGACTTGCCGTCACTCCGCACCCGCTGAAAGTCGCGCGAACTGGTGAGCCGGTGCCTGCGATCCATCCTCCGGGGCCGGGCTTCCCCGCGCCAGGCCTCAAGCGTTCCAGTCGACCTTCTTCACGCGGCCGTTGACCTGCGGGGTCAGGCGATGGCGACCCTTCAGGCGCCGGCGTTTCAGCACCAGGCGTCCGCCGCGCGTGGCCATGCGCGCCCGAAATCCGTGAACCCGTGCCCGCCGGCGAACCTTGGGTTGATAAACGCGTTTTGGCATCGTCGTTGATCTTCCAGGGGTGCGACCTGCGAGTATACCATGGTCGCGGGCCTTGGCCCGTAGGCGGTTAAGAGCTTAATGGCCCTACCGGGGACTTGAAGCCAGGCCTTGCTAGAGAGACGGGCCATTGGGCGCCTGGTTGGATCGACCAGCCTCGGCGGGGACTGTGTTGGCATAAGGCCGCGCTAACAACCTCGCGCCATCTTCTTCAGTACGGGCCTACCACCTGCGCGTTACTCGCTGTGCCCTGGAATGCCTTTCGATCGAGGTAGGTTTCGGCAGCGGTGCCCTGGCGCCCAATGGCCTGCAGCTCTTGCTAGGCCTGGCTAGAAGTCCCCGGCAGGGCCATGATTCTGAAAACCTCATGTAATTGCGGGTCACTTCCCGCGGCGCTATACTCTCGCGCCGTGGGCCGCGTCATCGTCGTCGCCAACCAGAAGGGCGGTGTCGGCAAGACCGCCACCGCGGTCAACCTGGGGGCCGCCCTCGCCGCACGTGGGCGCCGAGTCTTCCTCGTCGACCTCGACCCTCAAGGTGGATTGAGCGCCAGCCTGGGCTTCGACCCGTATCGCCTGGCCGTGACCACCCGCCAGTTTTTCGATGACCGCGCGGCTCCACTTCGTAAGATGGTCTACCCGGCTGGGCCCAACCTGTGGGTGGCGCCGGCCAGCGTCCAGCTCGAAGCGGTCGACCATGCCCCGAACGCGAACAGTTACCTGCGCGCCGTCCGAGACGGTATGGCCGAGGAGCGCGGCCCGGTCGACTACATCTTGATCGACACGCCGCCCGGCCTGGGCCTGCTGACCGTGGCCGGCATGGTGGCCGCCGATGAACTCCTGGTGCCGGTCTCCTGCCAGTATCTTCCTCTGCGCGGGGTTCGTTCGATCCTGGAAGCCCTATGGCTTGTCCATGACCGGCTGCAGCCGGAGTTGCAGCTGTTGGGAATCCTTCCCACCTTCTACGATCCTCAATCCGAGCATGCGCGCACCGTCGTCGCGGAGCTGCGTTCGGTGTTCGGCGACCGCGTTTTCACGACGATGCTGGAGACCGACGAAGCCGTGGCGATGTCGCCGGCCGCACGCAAGCCGGTTGTCACCTACCAACCACGAGGCCGGGCCGCCGAGGCTTACCGGAGGCTGGCGGAGGAAGTCGCCGGGCGCAAGGTCTGAGCGACGAAGCTTCCCGCGAGCTGTGGGGGCGAAGCGCAGCTTCGCCCGGTCTCGCGGGAAGCTGGACGGATCAGCTCTCGACCCGGCGGATGTGCGCTCCCAGCGCCTTCAGCTTCTCGTCGATTCGCTCGTAGCCCCGCTCGATCTGACCGATATTGCGGATACGCGACGTGCCCTCGGCCGCCAGAGCGGCCGTCACCAGCGCCAGGCCGGCGCGGATGTCGGGGCTTTCGAGTTGTTCTCCGACCAGCCGGCTGGGTCCTTCGACCAGGCAGCGGTGTGGGTCGCATAGGACGATCCGGGCGCCCATCGCCGCCAGCTTGTCGATGAAAAACATCCGCCCTTCGAACATCCAGTCGTGGAAAAGGACCGTGCCGTGCGACTGGGTGGCCAGGACGATCGCCAGGCTCATCAGATCGGTCGGGAAGGCAGGCCACGGCATGACGCTGATCTGGGGAATAGCGCCGCGCAGGTCGGGCACCACTTGCAGCGGCTGCGGGCCCGGCACGTGCAGGTCGGCGCCTTCTTCCTCCCAAACGATCCCCAGGCGTCCAAAGACGAGCCGGACCATCTCCAGGTGCTCGGGGGCCGCCCGGCGGATGCGGATCTCGCCACCGGTGACCGCCGCCGCTCCGATGAAGCTGGCGACCTCCAGGTAGTCTGGACCGATGGTGTATTCGCCTCCGCGCAGCGCCGGAACGCCTTCAATGCGCAGCGAGTTCGAGCCGATGTTCTCGATTCGGGCACCGAGGGCGTTCAGCATATGACACAGGTCTTGAACGTGGGGTTCAGAGGCGGCGTTGCGGATCGAGGTCTCACCGCGGGCGGTGACCGCGGCCAGGATGGCGTTCTCGGTGGCGGTGACGCTCGCTTCATCCAGCAAGACGCGCGCCCCGTGGAGTCCCGACGGCGCACGTAGGTGAAGCATGCCTTGGCGATAGTCGGCTTCGACGCCGTAGGCCTGAAGCGCGAGAAGATGGGTGTCGACGCGGCGCCTTCCAATGACGTCGCCGCCGGGCGGAGGTAGGACGGCTTCGCCGGTGCGGCCGAGCAGCGGCCCCGCCAGCAAGATCGACGCGCGCATCCGCCGGCACAAGTCGCGATCGAGGTCGGCCTTGCGTACCTGTTGCGCGTGGAGGCGCAGCGTGTGGTTCTCCACCGTCTGGATGTCGACGCCCAGGGTCTCGATCAGGGCACGCATCGTGCGCACGTCGCCGATGTCGGGGACATTGTGCAGAAGCACGGGCTCGTCGGTCAGCAGACAAGCCGCCAGAAGGGGAAGGGCGGCATTCTTGTTGCCCGATGGCGTCACCTCGCCCCGCAACGGTTGACCGCCTTCGATCACAAAGGATTCCATGGACCGTCCCTGGCTGCGATGTGAGAGCACGTCATTGTATATGAAGCGGAGTCGCCGGGTCAAACCGCCCACGGAGGAGCTCCGAACATGGACCGTCGGCGATTCTCCAGCGCGTGAGGGAGCGATTGGTCGACGGCTAACCCCTCACCCCAACCCTCTCCCCGCAGGGGAGAGGGGGGCCCACATCTCCCTGGAGCGAATCGGCAGAGAGAGGGGTGATCCCCACGGGCCCCAACCCTGTAACTCGGCCTGAAGTTCTTCTTCCATCGGAAGTAGGGGAGCGTGTAGGGAATCCTCTCGGGCTAAGGGTGGCAACTCGGCGTGGAAGCCATGCCTCTCCCCGGAGGGGAGAGGGGAGGGTGAGGGTGAATCCCTTCAAACCCACTCCATCTCATTGGCGATACAGAGAAGGGTGAGTGTCCTGGAACCGGCGCCCACGAGTCCCCGAGGATCGTGGGTGACGATGCCGCGGTGCAAGGTGCGCGCAACGTTCGGTGCGTGTCTGATGCACGCCCCCGCGCACGCGTTTCCGAGGCGGTAGACGAGGGCTCGCCGTAGCGGGGCCAAAGGCTGGGTGCCAGGCAAAGTGGCCGCCAATCCAATCCGCGTGTTAAAATGGAGGTTTGTGAGCGAAATTACGGCTGCGCCACGGCGAAAGGCGGATGGAGTGCTCGGTTCCTTGGCCTCCGGATTCGACCGAATCGCCTCCAGACCTTATCTCATCCTGCCGCCCTTGGCGCTCGATCTCTTCCTGTGGCTCGGACCACGGTTGAACCTGGGGACGGTTTTCAATGCTGTCGCGGCATCGCTTTCGGCGCCGACCTCTGGGCCTCCCGAGCTCGCCCAACAGGTGACCCTGGCGAAGGGGATGATCGTGACGCTCGGGTCTACGTTCAACCTCTTCTCGGCGCTCTCGACCTTCCCGATCGGGGTTCCCAGCCTGATGGCGACAACCATGCCGGCGGCCTCTCCCTTGGGCGCTCCGAAGATGATCCCTCTTTCCAATCCCGTGACGATCCTGCTGTCATGGCTGGCCCTGACCGTGGTCGGCCTGGGCCTGGCGTCGCTTTACCATGTCGGCCTATCGCGGGCTGCGGTCCCAACCGCTCCCGCCGGCCGGGATCTGACCTTGTGGCCCAGGGTGCTGGCGATGGCCGGCGTGACGTACCTTGGGATCGGCGTCATTGTCTTGGTCAGCCTGGTGGCGGCGTCGCTGGTCACCCTGGTAACCGCGTTCCTCGGCACGGGGATTGCCTTCCTCGGCTTCACTCTGCTGTTCTGGCTGGGCGTCTACCTGATCTTCACGCCCCACGGCCTGGTGCGCTACCGGCTTGGGCTTAGGCGGGCGATGCGGGAGAGCGTCCGCATCGTCCGGACCAGCTTCTTTGCCACGGTTGGCTTGCTCACGACGATCATCCTCCTGTCGTGGCTGACCGACTTGGTGTGGCAGTTACCCAAGGCTGAATCCTGGTTCAGCGCATTGGCCGTGCTGGGCCACGCCTTCGTCAGCGCCATGCTGCTGGTGGCGAGCTACGTTTTCTATGTCGGCCGTCGAGAGGCGATGCTGTCCACCGAACGGGCGACGCCCGCCGACGAACCGGCGATGGACCGGAGGGACCCGCGTGGCGCGTAAGAAGACGGACGCCGTCAGCAGTTATGCCGCCAAGGATATTCAGGTGCTGGAGGGCCTGGAGGCCGTCCGGCGCCGGCCGGGGATGTATGTCGGCGGTACGGACATCAAGGCCTTGCACCACCTGGTGTACGAGGTCGTCGACAACTCGATCGACGAGGCCCTGGCCGGGTCCTGCAGCCTCATCGACGTGACGATTCTCCCCGACAGCAGCGTCATGGTCGAGGACGACGGGCGCGGCATCCCGGTCGACCTGCACCCGGAACGCAAGAAGCCGGCCCTGGAGGTGGTCATGACGACCCTCCACGCCGGCGGCAAGTTCGGCGGCAGCGGTTACAAGGTTTCGGGCGGGCTGCATGGAGTCGGCGTTTCGGCGGTGAACGCGCTGTCCGAATGGTGCGAAGTGGAGGTCAAGCGCGGCGGCCAGATCCACTTCCAGCGCTATACCCGCGGCGCGCCGCGGGAGCCGGTGGAAGTGATCGGCAAGGTCCCCAAAAACCAGACCGGCACCAAGACCACCTTCAAATTCGACCGTGAGATATTCAAGGGCGATTTGGAGTACCGCTTCGAGACTCTGGTACAGCGCTTCCGGGAGATGGCCTTCGTCACCCGCGGCGTGACCATTCACTTGCTCGATCAGCGCGACGGTCGCCAGATGACGTTCTACTTCGAAGGCGGTATCACCTCCTTCGTCCGTTATCTGAATCGAAACCGAGAAGTGCTGCATCCGGTGATGCACGCCGAACGGGAAATCGACGGCACCGGTATCGAAGTCGCCCTGCAATATACCGACGCCTACGCCGAGTCGGTCTACGCCTTCGCCAACACCATCAACACCGTGGACGGCGGAACCCATCTGACAGGTCTGCGCATGGCGCTGACCCGTACGATCAACGACCAGGCGCGCAAGAACGGGCTGCTCAAGGACTCGGATCCGAACTTCTCCGGCGACGACACGCGCGAAGGGCTGACGGCCATCGTCAGCCTCAAGCACCGCGACCCGCAGTTCGAGAGCCAGACCAAGGTCAAGTTGATGAACGCCGAGGTCCAGACCCAGGTGCAGCAGGTCGTGGGCGAGGCCTTCGGCGAGTTCCTCGAGCAAAACGGGCGCGCCCTGCGTACCATCGTCCAGAAATGTCTGACCTCGGCGCGGGCTCGCGACGCGGCCAAGAAGGCGCGCGACCTGGTCATCCGCAAGAGCGCCCTGGAGAGTCTGACCCTGCCGGGCAAGCTGGCCGACTGCTCCGAACGCGACCCGCTCAAGTGCGAGCTGTACATCGTCGAGGGCGACTCGGCGGGTGGCTCGGCCAAGCAGGGCCGCGACCGACACTTCCAAGCCATCCTGCCGCTGCGCGGCAAGATCCTCAACACCGAGCGGGCCCGCCTCGACAAAGTTCTGTCGAACAACGAGGTGAGGGCGCTGATCTCGGCCTTGGGCACAGGGATCGGCGAGGGCTTTGATCTGAGTGGACTGCGTTACGGCCGGGTCATCATCATGACCGACGCCGACGTCGACGGCAGCCATATCCGGACCCTGCTGCTGACCTTCTTCTTTCGCTACATGGCGTCGCTGATCGAAGAATCACACTTGTACATTGCCCAGCCGCCGCTCTACCGTATCGCCCACAAGAACAAGGTCCTGTACGCGTACACCGAGGGGGAGCGCGACAAAGTCCTCAAAGACCTCGGTCCCGGCGCCGAGAAGGCCAGCCTCAGCCGCTACAAGGGCCTGGGCGAGATGAACCCCGAACAGTTGTGGGAGACGACGATGGACCCGGCGCAGCGGACGTTGCTGCAGGTGTCGATCGAAGACGCCGCCGCCGCCGACCGCACCTTCGATATGCTGATGGGCGAAGCCGTCCCGCCCCGGCGGCGCTTTATCCAGACTCACGCGCGCGAAGTACGGAATCTCGACATTTAGGCGGCCGCCTCTTGCCAAGGGGCAGGGGGGCGGGCCATTACATGCCCGCCCCCCTTTCCCCCTGGAACCCCTCGCGGAGCACCCCGCCCTTGGCGGTCTGTAGAGACCGGAGCGAAGCGGAGGGGCAACCCCCCCAACCCCACGAAAGCGGCGCTTGAAGGCTTCTCATCGTTGTGGCGCGAACCGCCGCATCGCGCAGCATCCGAATCGCGCGCCACGCAGAAGTACCTTCCAAACGGATGCGGCCGATCGATTCCCCTGTGGGAGGCGCCGCCAACGGCCGCTTTGCGAGGGAGAGGGGCGGGGAGAGGGGAAAGGAGCGTGCCCCTCCCCCCGCCCCCCTGGGGTAGCCCAGGTGAGTTCTTTCCCGCGACACTTGTCGGCCTCTCGCTGTAGTACTCTTCGAGTATGGATGAAGCCTCCGACCGCCAGCTGGTGGTGCGGACGCGAGGCGGCGAGGCAAACGCCTTCGGTGAGCTGGTACGACGGTATCAGACCTCGGTCTACAACGTCTGCTACCGCCTGCTCGGTGACCCGCAGGAGGCCGAGGACTTGGCCCAAGAGGCGTTCTTGCGCGCGTATCGTCGCCTTGGCTCCTATGACGATCAACGACCGTTCGGCCCCTGGATGAGGCGAGTGGCGGCGAATCTCTGCCTGAACGCGTTGCAAGCCAGGAAAGCGACGTTGTCCTTCCATGAGGAGTTCGACGAGATCCCTGGGGACCTTTCGGAATCCCCCGAGCCTTCGGGTGAGCGAAAGGAAGAGGTGGAGCGAGTGCGGCGGGCGCTGCTGCGCTTGCCGGCGCATTATCGGGCGGTGATCGAGTTGCGGCACTATCAGGAAATGAGCTACGATGAAATCGCCGGCGCCCTGAGGATCGGACCGGGCGACGTCCGGACACGCTTGTTTCGGGCGCGGCGAATGATGGCCGACTGGCTGCGTCAGAATGGCTGATACCCCTCACCTGGTTGATATGGAGATTCAGGCCTTGCTAGATGGGGGGTTGGACGGCTCTGCCGCGCGAGCCGCCCGCGCCCATCTGGCGACGTGCGCGAAATGCGCCCGGCGGCTGGAGGCCCAAACACGCCTCTTCGCGGAGATCGAGTCGTGGGAGGAGGCGGAGCCGCCACACGATCTTGCGCCGCGAGTTTTGGCCGCCTTGCGATCGCCGTCTACCCCAATCGGCCTGAGGTGGGCGGCGGCCCTGCAAGCAGGCTTGGTCTTGCTCATCGTCTCCCTGGCCTGGCCGCTGGTCACCAACCTCGCTCAGAGCCTCCGCCTCCCGTCGGTGTGGTTTCCCGCGACAAGTGCGATCGAGGCGTGGCTTGCGGAGACGTCTGCCTTGACCGCCGCGCTCGAAGCCTCGCTCCTGGCGCTGCCCGACTCGGCCGCCGCCTGGCTGCGTCTGGCACCCAACTGGATCGCGATCTGGCCGGCCGTTGTCGCCGGTGCGGCGCTTGCGGCTGTCGTCGGGAACTCGATCCTGCTTTCCGGAAACGCCACAAGCTCGCGCGCAGCAAGAGCAAGGAGACTCTGATGGATCAGCCCCTCGGATTGCTCGTCGCTTTCCTGGCCCTGGCGGCCGTCCTCTTCGGCTTGTTCTCCAGCGTGGCGGCTCTGTTCCCGCGCAATGTTTGGCTCGCGCAAAGGGCGGCAGAGGAAAGCCCGGGCCGATCGCTCCTGCTCGGCGCGGTCAACACGGCCTTCGTGCTGGCTGTCTCCCTGCCCGCACTGGCCAGTCAAGTGCCTGTCCTTACGGTCCTCGGCGCGATCGTGCTCGCCGCGGGTGCCTCCGGTCTGGCGATCGGTCTCTCGGGCGTGGCGACGATGGTAGGGAGAAGGTTGTCTCCCCGAGCCTCCGGATTTGCCGGGATCCTGACTGGTACGGTCGTCCTCGCGCTTGCGAGCGCCACCCCGTTTCTAGGATGGTTCGTTTTCTTGCCGGCGATCATCTTCCTCGGCATGGGCGCGTTCGTCCTGGGATGGTTCCGCCGCAGGGTGTGGTCGGAGCAGCTCTGACCCTTCCAGACAGGCCGTCCCCAAACCTGGCGTAGCCGCAGGCTTCAGCCTGCGAGTTTTGGCGGAAACGTCGCCGGCTTCGTCCATTGGCCGACGTCGCGACACACCCGGAATCTATCCCCCTACCTGCCTTTCGTATCGAGGCGCGCAGGCCGAAGCCCGCTGTTGGCCGACGCGACCGCCGTACCCCGCGGCCTCGGGCAAGTCCTCGGTCAGGCGTATTTGGAGCCTCGCCCTCTCACGCAACAGTAGTGAACGCAGGCTAAAGCCTGCGGCTACTGCGAAAGAGGGGATGCGGCCTGAAAGCGCATCGCTAGGCCGTCCCGCACTCGCGCGACTTTTCGCCCCCACTCCCTGTAATCCTAAATGAATCGACCCCCGGCCGGAGAATCCGCCGGGCCGGCAAGGAGGCCTACATGGCTGATGTCTATGCCGTCTTTGGAACCCTGTTGGCGCTCGGAATCGCCTTCCCCGGTCTGCTCACCGGATGGTGGCTGCTCTTCCCCGACGCGGTCGGGAGAGCGAGAGTACGCATCGGCGCCACGCCGGTGCGTTCGTTCTTCTTCGGCGTGGCCGCCGTCATCCTGACGGCCGTCCCCGTCGGCCTTCTCAACGCGATACCTCTCGGGATCACCAAACTGGCTGGGACGTTGATCATTCTGGCCGCGTTCGGAGTAGCGACACTGGGGGCGGCGGCCATCGCCGGCGAAATGGGCGACCGCCTGCGGCAGCAAGACCCGCCCGGCCTCAGCCGCGCCGGCGCCTTTGTCCGCGGCGCGGTGGCGCTCGAGTTGGCCGCCGTCTTCCCTATCGTCGGATGGTTTCTTGTCATCCCGGGAGTGCTCCTGGCAGGGTACGGCGCCGGTGCCTTCGCGATCCTGCGCTGGCTTCCGCGCCCTCGCCTCGCCCCTCGTCCCGAAGCGGCTCTCACCCAGGCCTGACCGATGATGGAACGACGCGAGTTCCTGAAACTCGCCGGTCTGGTGGCGGCCGGAGCAACGCTCTCGGCTTGCACCCCGGCCTACCGCATCATCGCCGATTCCCTCGAAAGCCCGGCCATGTGGATGGAGGGCGACAGCCGTGCTTTCCGGATCCTCAACCGCCTGACCTACGGGCCGACCTTGGCGGAGCGGCAGCGCGCCGCTGAGATCGGGGTCCAGGCTTGGATCGAGGAACAACTCGATCCTGCCAGCCTCCCCGATCTGCGCGGCGACCTGTCGGTGCGTCCGTTGACGAGCCTGACGCTCGACGCCGCCGATCTGGCGGCTTGGGAGCGCGACGATGTGGTCGCCGAGCTCAAGCGCGGCGCGCTGCTGAGGCGGGTCTACTCTCACCGCCAGCTTCACGAGACGTTGGTGGAGTTCTGGACCGATCATTTCAACATCTCGGTCGAGAAGGGCGCCTGTTGGTACCTGAAGACGGTCGACGACCGCCAGGTCATCCGGCGTCACGCGCTGGGCAACTTCCGCGACCTTCTGTGGGCCTCGGCCCACTCGCCGGCGATGCTGGTCTACCTCGACAACCAGGCTAACGATCGCCGCGCGCCGAACGAGAACTATGCCCGCGAACTTCTCGAGCTTCACACGCTCGGCGTGGACGGCGGCTATGCCCAAGCCGACGTGATGGAAATGGCCCGCTGCCTGACCGGGTGGACGGTCAAGGACCGTTTCTGGCGAGGCCAGTTCGCCTTCCAGTCGGGAATGCACGATGAGGGGACGAAACGCGTCCTCGGCGTCCAGATCGACCCGGCCGGGCAGGCGGAAGCTGAAAGCGTCATCGAGCGCCTGGCGGTCCATCCGGCCACAGCCCGTCACCTGGCGCACAAGTTGACCCGCCGCTTCCTCGACCCCAGTCTCGATCGGGCGCCCGAAGTGGAGAGACGCGCCGCCGCAGCCTTCCAGGCGTCGGGCGGCGAAATCGAAGCTATGCTGCGGGTAATCCTGCTCGACGGGGTGGTTGCCAACCCGGATCCGACACCGAAGTTCAAGCGGCCGATCAACTTCGTCACCTCCGGTCTCCGGATGTTGCAGACGACGACCAACGGCGGCCGGCCGGTGCAAGATCACTTGAGCCGGATGGGCCAGCCGCTCTTCGAATGGCCGACCCCGGACGGTCCGCCCGACGAGATGGCTTCCTGGCAAGGTGGATTGTTCGCTCGTTGGGAATTCGCCTACGACCTGGCGCGCAATGAGATGGAAGGTACGGAGATCGGTCTGAAGGACCTGCTCCAAGCCGCCAAAGCGGAAAGTCTCGGGGACGCGTTCGATGCCCTGGCCAACCTCCTGCTCGGTGCGCCGCTCCCCGAGCCGGCGCGGGCCGAAGTGTTGCGCCGAATCGGGAAGGTACCCGAGCACGATGGTCCGGCGCTTCTCCTTGCCGGCCTGCTGGCATCGCCCGCCTTCCAGTGGCATTGACGAGGAGACCGCGACATATGAATCCCGCAACCGATTGTGAAGCCTGCCGGTGGGTTGTTCCAGCCGCGACTCCCGGCTGGCCGGCGTGGATGCCCAGGCTCGCCTTCCATCCGGCGAACCGCGGGCCGCGCGGTGATGTCTTGCTCGTCGTGTTCTTGCGAGGCGCGGCGGATTCCCTAAACATGGTCGTGCCGCACGGCGAGGATGCTTACTATCGGATTCGTCCCTCCTTGGCGATCCCGCGGCCCAACGATCGGCGAGCCGGCGCCTACCTCCGCTCGCTGGACCTCGATGGTTTCTTCGGACTGCATCCGGCCCTGGCGCCGTTGCTCCCGGCGTGGCACGCCGGTCACCTGGCTATCGTGCACGCCTGCGGCGCGCCCGACGAGTCGCGCAGCCACTTCCAGGCGATGGAGTTGATGGAGCGCGGTCTGACAAACCTGCACGGTCCCGCTTCGGGGTGGATCAGCCGTCACCTGGCATCGCTCGACACTGGCAACTACTCGCCGCTGCGGGCCGTCGCCCTCGGTGAGCGGGTCCAGCGCAGCTTGCGTGGTGTCGTCCCCGCGTCAGCGCTCCAGTCGATCACCGACTACCACCTGGGCGGCGACCCGCAGGCGACCGCCCGCCTGCAGGCGGCGCTGGCGACTCTCTACGCGGGGAATGATCCTCTGAGCGAAGTCGGGAGGGAAACGCTCGCCGTCCTCGAAACCCTGGCCGGGCTCGGCGCCGAACGGTACGACCCACGCCCGGAGGCGAATTACCCCGACTCCGATTTCGGCATGGGTCTGCGCCAGGTCGCGGCGCTGGTGCGAGCCGAGGTTGGATTGGAAGCCGCAGCGATCGACCTGGGAGGGTGGGATACCCATTTCGGCCAAGGCAGCAGCGAGGGTCTTATGGCCGGCCTGCTGGCGGACCTCGCCCAGGGTTTGGCCGCTCTGCATGCCGACTTGATGGAACGCATCGACGACCTGACCGTCGTCGTGATGAGCGAGTTCGGCCGGCGAGCTTCAGAAAACGCCAGCCTCGGAACCGATCACGGCCACGGTGGATCGTTGTTCGTCCTGGGAGGGGGCACCGAGGGCGGCCAGGTCCATACCCAGTGGCCGGGGATGGAGCCGGGGCAACTGTTCGGGCCGGGAGATCTGGCGGTCACCATCGACTACCGCGACGTCCTGGCTGAAATCTGTTTGCGCCGCCTCAACAATCAGGCGTTGGGGGCGATCTTCCCGGACTACTCGCCAGTCTTAAGGGGGATAGTACGTCCGCGGCCGTGAGCCCAATCGCTCGTCACCAATCGGTAACAGCTTGCGAGGAAACGCTCTTCAGCCTCACCCCCCGGCCCCCTCTCCGCGGGGAGGTTGCCTTCAAGAGGGCGAACGTGGCGGAGAGGGGGTAGAGAAACTCAAGGAGGCGGGGGCCTTCGGCCCCCGCCTCCTTGAAAACCTCGCCCCTCCCCCGGCAGGACACCGCCGCATCAGGACTTTCGCTCGCCGGGGGAGGGGTAGGGGTAGGGGCTGAAAGGCGTTGCCCCCCTCTTTCGTAAGCTTCTGGTCGCCAGTCGTTGATTGCTGATCGGCGACTGGCGAGTGGCGGTTGTCTACGGCCTCCAGTTCAAGAACATCTCCAGGACCTGGACGTTGATGTCGAAATCCGTGCTGTCGTGTGTGCTCAGCTCGACATCGACAGCCGGGATGCCCTGGGATACTGCCCAGTCAGCAAACTGCCCCGTATACTCGCAACCGTAGTCGCGCGGCGGGTAGAGGTAACCGCTGACCGCGGCGATGGCCTGCGCCAGGCGCAGCGAGGCGGTGTCGGGCGGGGAGCCGCCGGGGAAGATGCCCAGCGCCGCGCTGTGATAGCTGAGCAATCCCTCAAAGTCGTGGTCGAGGATGAAGCGCAGGGCGGCGACGGTCTCCGGTTCGGAGAGCGGGTGGGGACCAGCGGTGATCGGGAGGTAGTGCCAGCAGTACGTTCGATCCCAATCGAGGTGCCAATTGGTCGGCCAGTTACGATTTAGGTCGACCCCGTTATCGTTGGCGCGCCCTTCGGAACCGCGCGAGCGGGCCTCCCCGTCGGGGTTGAGGGCGCGCAGGACATACAGGCTGACCTCGGGAGGGATCCGCTCCGGTTCGTCCCGCAGCCGCGCGATGAACTCGTCTGCCAGAGCAATCGTGTTCCACTCATAGCCCCCGTGGATCCCAGCGACGATGAGCAGCTGGCGCCCACCGGTTCCGAATCGATAGACCTCCAACGGTCTCCCTCCGACGGAAGTGCCGATGACTATCGGCGCAGGCCCTTCCCTTGTCGGGGTGGCGATGGAAGCTATCGGCGTACGGTTCGACGGAGTCCCACTCGGCGTGGCCGAGCGCGGTCCCGTCGGCGTCGAGGAGGGAGGGTACGGACGGAGATAGAGTTCGGCAGCTCCTCCCTGGGCGGCGGGAAGCATGTGCGCAGACAGGGTGACGAGCGCCAAGCCCGCCACCGTCGCCAGCCAGAACCTCCGAAGCCATCGCCGCCGCAACGACATCCGTTTCCCCGAACGAAGAGCCGGAACTATAGCACGGATGTCCGACCCCTCCAGGAACGAAAGATCGCCTTCCAATTAGATATCGTCTGCGCGCGCCGTCGCCGACGCGGGTGGAGAATGTATGTGCCCTTTGCTACAATAGCGATTCGAGGCAGGGGCCGTCCGGGGATCGCCGGGGGAATCATGTCGTTGCGGCCGGGCACGTTACTCGTAAACCGTTACCGGGTTGAGGCCATCCTCGGGCAGGGGGGAATGGGGGCGGTGTATCGCGCCGTCGACGCCAATCTGGGCGTGACGGTGGCGGTCAAAGAGAACCTGTTCACCACGGACGAATTCGCCAGGCAGTTCGTGCGCGAGGCCGGCATCCTGGCCTCGCTTCGCCACAGCGGCCTGCCGCGCGTCACCGACCACTTTGTCATCGAGGGCGAGGGGCAATACCTGGTGATGGATTTCGTCGCCGGGGAAGATCTGCGCGAGAGGCTCGAACGGTTGGGGCCGGTCAGCGAAGAAGACGGTCTCCCCTGGTTCCTCGACATTTGTGACGCTTTGGCCTATTTGCACAGCCGGGTGCCGTCCATCCTCCATCGCGACGTCAAGCCGGGCAATATCAAGCTGACCCCGGATGGGCGCGCGACCCTGGTCGACTTTGGCCTGGCCAAGGTCGTCGAGGGAACGGGGACGACGACCACCGGCGCCAAAGCCATGACCCCTGGGTTCTCCCCCCCGGAGCAATACGGCACCGGTCGGACCGATTCACGGACGGACATCTATTCCCTGGCGGCCACGATGTATGCCGCTTTCACCGCGGCCATTCCGGAGGACGCCCTCGAGAGGAATCTTGGCCGCGAGCACCTGACGCCTCTGCGGGAACGGAATCCCAGAGTCAGTGCGGCGGTGGCCCGCGTGGTCGAGCGTGGCTTGGAGACCAAGCCGGACGACCGCTATCAGTCGATGCCCGAGCTTGCGGCGGCCCTTCGGGCGGCCGGCATCTCGACCGGCCCGATGCTGATCCGCAACCTGCCTTACGCCGACAAGCCGTCGGCGCCGGTTTCCACCGTTCCGGTAGGCAACGCGAGAGCGGAGACGATCCGAGCGTCGACGCCCGCCCAACGCCGGAGGTATTGGCCGCTGCTCCTCGTCGCCATCCTCGGCATCTTGGCATTGTTCGGGACCCTCCGTCTGATCTCTGCGGTATCCACAACCATGGGCGGCACTGGCTCAACCGGGGCGCCTTCGGACACATCCCCTCCGGCGGCGCGCCCATCGCCTACCGCAGCCCAGGTGTTGGTCGTACCCTCGTTGGCGCCGGGTTCAACAAACACGTCGCCGGGGTCGGTCCCGACCCCCGGCGCAACTCCGGTGGGGGGAGGGGTCGGCCAAATCGCCTTCGCCTCTGAAGTCGACGGTGTCGCGCAGGTCTATTTGATCAACTTCGACGGCTCTGACCCGATGCAGCTGACCGACCTCAGCGACGGTGCCTGCCAGCCGGCGTGGTCCCCGGACGGGCTCCGAATGGCTTTCACCTCGCCCTGCAGCACCAACAAGGAATCCTATCCGGGCGCACAGATCTTCGTCATGAATGTGGATGAGGGCGAGCTGACTCCCCTGTTGACCGTGCCTGGGGGCGACTTCGATCCTGCCTGGTCCAGCGACGGGGAGCGCATCGCTTACACCTCTCTGCGAGACGGTCACCCCCAGATCTACGAGATTGACGTCACGACGCAGGAGGTCCGCAACCTGAGCCGTAACCCCGACTCCGAAAGTCAACCGGCGTGGTCTCCCACCGGCGCCGAGTTGCTTTTCGTGGCTCAACATTCGGACCAGGAGGAGATTTGGATCATGCCGGAGCAGGGCGGCTCCAGCAAGCGATTCACCCGCGGCACGGAAGACACCCACCCCGACTGGTCTCACGACGGAACGCTGATCCTGTTTGAGGAAGGCGTCGGTGGAGTCCCGCGTCTGGGCGCCACGGCATACGAGAGCCAGGGCCTGATTGGCAACCGCGTCTGCGCCTCGGGGGAAGTGGCCGGATACCCGATGGCGGAAGGCCGGCTGTCGCAGGATCGCAATTGGATCGCCCTCGAGACTTGGCCGACCGGTGCGAATCACGAGATCGCGGTAATGACGATCAACTGCACCAACTTCCGCATCCTGACCGACGATCCTTCGCTTGACTTCGACCCGGCCTGGCGCCCGTAGGTCCGCGCCCGCCAATGTGCCCGCAACTTGCTTCGATGAGGGGAGCCGCGAGTGGGAGGCCTCCCACGCAGAGCCATACTTTGGATCCGCGCATGACTGTTGAAAGGCCCTTCAGGCTCGCTCGCTAGACTAGAGTACCTTCCCTCCACGCGCAATGTCCGAAACAGGGCACTGGACCGGGGGGCGTGCCCCATGTCGCTGGTCACAAAGGCTCGCTCCCTGCGCTCCATTGGATGGCGAGTAGAGTCGCCGAGGATTCGGAGATACTTCCTTGCCAGGTCCTAGCGGGGTCCTGGATAATCGTTAGGGGCCGGCCAACCCGTGCTGGTCCACCTCTCCATCGGAGCCAACGAATGACTGCAACGATCATCGACGGGAAAGCGATCGCCCAGGAAATCCGTCAGGAAGTGCTGGCTGGAGTTGAGAAGTTGCTGGCCGACGGCGGCCAGCGGCCAGGGCTGGCGACCGTACTGGTGGGTGACAACCCGGCATCGCATACCTATGTCAAAGGAAAGCGGAAGGCGTCGGCTGAGGTCGGGATCGAATCCTTCGGGTATGAGCTTCCCGCGACCGCCTCGCAGATTGAAGTGGAAGACCTAGTCGGCATGCTCAATGCCGATCCCAAAGTTCACGGGATTCTGGTCCAGCTGCCCCTGCCGACGGGCCTGGACGAAGAATCGGTTCTCAAGGCGATCAGCATCGACAAAGACGTGGACGGTTTCCATCCGCTCAACATCGGCCGACTGGCCCAGAAGGGAAGGGAGCCGCTGTTCGTCCCGTGCACGCCGGCCGGATGTCTGGTTCTGCTCAAGAAGGTTGGTGCTCAGCTGGCCGGCGCCAATGCCGTCGTTGTCGGACGGTCCAATATCGTCGGAATGCCGGCGGCCTTGCTGCTGGTGAAGGAGAACGCCACCGTCACGATCTGTCATTCGCGGACGAAGGACCTGCCGGCCGCCTGCCGCTCCGCCGACGTCCTGATCGCCGCTATCGGCCGCGCCGAGATGATCCGCGGCTCGTGGATCAAGCCCGGAGCCTATGTGATCGATGTCGGTATCAATCGGGTCGAAGACGCGACGGCCAAATCCGGTCAGCGCCTGGTCGGCGACGTGGCGTTCGCCGAAGCGGTGGAGGTCGCCGGTGCCATCACCCCGGTTCCCGGAGGCGTCGGACCGATGACCATCGCCCTCTTGTTGCAGAACACACTGCGATCGGCGTCCCGGCGCGCACCTTGAGTCTGGCCCGCGCAGATGGGACATAGGCAGGCGATGCGCGGGGGTGACAAGTAAAGAAGAAGGGCATTCCCGCGCCGCCAGGAATTCAGGAGCACGGCGCTGGATCCCCGCCCTTCGGTAATGGGAAGAAATACGTTGTCTGACAATTGACGCCCCACTCGCCGGGTGATAGACTGCTGGCCAATCCTCCGGGATGCGCCCTCACCCCTTCGGGCACCCCTTCGGGTGCACCCTGGGTGTGCGCCGCCCTTGGCGCCCTGCACCCCTTCGGGTGCCCTGAAGAGGGTAGAGGGCGAGGCGCGATCCCCGAGCGTCATGCCAACCCTTTTAGTCCGCCACGCAACCCTGCTGGTCACCATGGACGGGGCGCGGCGAGAGATCGCCGGGGGCGGACTGTTTGCCCGAGACGGCTGGGTCGAGCAAGTGGGCCCGGACGACGCCCTCCCAGACCAAGCCGACGAAGTTATGGATCTGCCCGGCCACCTCGTCCTGCCAGGCCTGGTCAACACCCACCACCACCTGTATCAGACCCTGACGCGCGCCGTCCCCGCGGCACAGAATGTCGATCTCTTCCACTGGTTGCGCGCGCTGTACCCGATTTGGGCGGGCCTCACGCCGGAAGACATCCGGCTCTCGACGCAGATCGGCCTGGCCGAGCTGGCCCTCAGTGGCTGCACGACGGTTTCCGATCATCTCTACCTCTTTCCCAACGGCTGCCGTCTGGACGACGAGATCACTGCCGCGGCGGATGTCGGCCTGCGGCTGCATGCTTCGCGCGGCTCGATGAGCCTCGGCGAGAGCCAGGGCGGCCTGCCGCCGGATCGCGTCGTGGAGAAGGGTGAGGCCATCCTGAAGGACTGCCGGCGGGTGATCGAGACGTTCCATGATCCGATGCCGGGAGCGATGGTGCGCGTTGTCGTAGCACCGTGCTCCCCGTTCTCGGTGACGGCGGACCTGATGCGCGAGTCGGCGGCGCTGGCACGCGCACAGGGCGTCTCGCTGCACACTCACCTGGCCGAGACTCTGGATGAGGAGCGCTTCTGCCTGGAGACGTTCGGCCAAAGGCCCCTGGCGTATGTCGAATCGCTTGACTGGGCCGGCCCCGACGTCTGGTTCGCTCACGCCGTCCACATGAATCCGGACGAGGTGTCCCGGATGGCGGCCCGCGGGAGCGGCGTCGCTCATTGCCCGACGTCGAACATGCGCCTGGCTTCGGGGATCGCGCCGCTGCGGCGCTACAGGCGGGCAGGTGTCCGGGTGGGCCTTGGTGTGGACGGCTCGGCCAGCAATGATTCGTCTCACATGCTGGCCGAGGCACGCCAGGCTCTTCTGCTCTCTCGGTTGGGCGGCTCGGCCCGTCCCGAGGTCGATGACGAGCAGGACCTCTTGACCGCGCGTCAGGCGCTGGAGTTGGCGACGCGCGGCGGCGCAGCGGTCTTGGGCCGTGGGGAGCTCGGCTCGCTCGAGCCCGGCAAGTGCGCCGATTTCATCGCCATCCGTCTCGATCGGCTGGGATTCGCCGGCGGGCTCCACGACCCGGTTGCCGCGGCCATCTTTTGCGCTCCGGCCAGCGTCGATGTCTCCGTCGTCCATGGTCGGAAGGTCATCGACGAGGGGCGTCTGACCGGGATCGACCTCCCGCCGCTCATCGAGCGGCACAATCGCGCCGCGGCGCGTCTGGTGCGAGGGGAGTAGAGAACAGTGGCCAGTGGCCACTGACCACTGGTGGAGGTATTTATGATGGATGCGAGCGCGTGGGCAGCCACGACCCGCCACCTGGTCGATGTGGCGATGGGGCGTAAACCGGCGGACCGCGTCCTCCGTCGCGGCCGCTGGGTGTGCGTTCAGTCGGGCGAGATCCTCGAGGGCACCGATGTCGCCATCGCCGGCGAACGAATCGCCTACGTCGGCCCGGACGCGGGGCACACGATCGGGCCCGAAACCGAAGTCGTCGAGGCGAAAGGGAAACACCTTGTCCCCGGGTTGCTCGATGGGCACATGCACGTCGAGTCGAGCATGCTCACGGTGACGGAGTTCGTGCGGGCCGTCGCGCCGCATGGCACCACCGGGATCTTCGTCGACCCGCATGAGATGGCGAATGTTTTCGGGCTGCGCGGAGTCAGGATGATGGTCGACGAAGCGGCGCGCCAACCGATCCACGTCTGGGTGCAGATGCCGTCCTGTGTCCCTTCGGCGCCGGGCCTGGAGACGCCCGGCGCCGCCATTGGGCCGGCCGAAGTGGCGGAGGCCATGTCTTGGCCGGGAGTCGTCGGCCTGGGGGAGATGATGAACTTCCCCGGCGTGATTGCGAGCGACGAGGCGATGCACGCCGAGATGGCCGAGACCCGGGTCCGCGGAAAGGTGATCGGCGGTCACTATGCCTCCCCTGATCTCGGTCGGTCTTTCCACGGCTACGTCGCCGGCGGCGCCGAGGACGACCACGAAGGGACGCGGGCCCAGGATGCCGTCGCCCGAGTCCGGCAAGGGATGAAGGCGATGCTCCGCTACGGCTCGGCCTGGTATGACGTTGCCGCCCAAGTGCAGGCCGTGACCGAGGCCGGACTCGACCCGCGCCACTTCCTTCTGGTGACCGACGACAGCCATTCGGCGACACTGGTTCAAGAAGGACACATGGATCGGGTGATCCGTCACGCGATCGCGGAGGGACTGTCTCCGATGACCGCCATTCAAATGGCCACCCTCAACACCGCCGAACACTTCGGCGCGGCCCGCGAGGTCGGCCTGATCGCCCCCGGCCGCTACGGCGATATCCTGCTGGTGGAAGACCTCCGGCACTTCGAGGTCGACTCGGTCATGGCCCGCGGGACGTGGGTGGCGCGACAGGGGCGACTCTTGCTCGATCTCGATTCCTTTTCCTACCCGGACGATGTCAAATCCTCGGTGCATCTGGCGAGGCCGCTCACCGCCGGGGCCTTCCGTGTCGCCGCCGGAAACCCCGGGCCGGTCGAGGTCAATGTGATCGGCGTCATCGAGAACCAGGCACCGACGGAGCATCGGGTGGAACGGATGACCCCCCTCGCCGGCGAGCTGCGAGCGGATCCCCAAGCCGACCTGGCCAAGGTGGGCCTGGTCGAGAGGCATCGGGGCACGGGCGAGGTCGTCGTCGGTTTTGTGAAGGGGTTCGGGCTGAAGGGAGTCTGTGCCATGGGATCGACGGTGGCGCACGACTCGCACCACATGATCGTCGTCGGCACGGATGACGACGCTATGGCCCGGGCGGCCAACGAATTGGCCCGGGTGGGCGGCGGCCAGGTCGTCGTGCGCGGAGACGAGGTCGTGGCGCGGGTGGAGCTTCCGATCGGCGGATTGATGTCGGATGAACGAGCCGAAGTCGTTGCCGAAAAGGCCGAAGGCGTCCTCCGATCGATGCGCGAGTGCGGCTGTCGTCTGAACAACGCCAACATGCAGCTCAGCCTTCTGGCGCTGGTCGTGATCCCTGCGCTTCGGATTTCTGATAAGGGATTGGTCGATGTCGAGAACTTCGCCTTCGTCCCGCTCGTCCGACGAGAGGTGGAAGGGCGGTGAGCGAACGTCGGCGACGGGGGCCCGGGGGGAGGACCCTGCCGTTGTATCAGCAGGCGGCGCTGCGATTGGGGGAGATTCTGGCGGCGACCGCCCCGGACTCCTTCCTGCCGTCGGAACCTGAGCTGGCGCGACAGTTGGGGATCTCGCGGGCGACGCTGCGCGAGGCGATGCGCTCGTTCGAGGAACAGGGACGCATCGTCCGGCGTCAAGGGGTCGGGACGATCGTCACCCGCCCGCCGCGTGCCCTCGACGCCGGCCTGGAGGTATTGGAGAGTCTGGAGACGCTGGCCGCCCGCACCGGATTGCCGGTCGAGATGGGCGAGTGTGTGATCGAGGTGCGGCCGGCCGGGGAAGAAGATGCGCTCCCGCTCGAGATCCCGGCCTCATCCTCCGTTGTCGAGGTCTCGCGCGTGATCCGAGCTGGGGGTCGGCCGGTCGCCTACTTGATCGACGTTCTTCCGGAAGCGCTCTTGCCGCGGCAGGTTTGGGCCAACGGCTTCACCGGTTCCGTCCTGGACGTGCTGCTGCGGGCCGGGTCGGTCGAGCTGGATGTCTCCCGCACCGAGATCGGCGCCCTCTCGGCGCCACCGGAGATCGCCCGCCGGCTGCAGATTCACCGGGGCGACGTCTTGTTACGGTTGGAGGCCCGCCTTTTTTCCAGGGACGGACGCGCCGTCGACCATTCCTGGTCCTACTTCCTTCCGGGGAGCATTCATCTGCACGTGGTGCGCCGCGTCGGCCGCGCGTCGGGATCGGCGGGCGCGGCCGAAATCGACCCGACGGGGACGCCGTCGGACCCTCATCTCACCTCGCGTTGAAGGAGATCGACCTATGCGCAGCCTTGCTGGACGAGACATTCTCTCGCTGAAGGGGTTCGAGCGGTCCGAGTACTTCCGCCTGTTCGAGATCGCCGATCGCCTGGCTCCGTTCGCTCGCAACCGGCAGAAGTCGGACTTGCTGGCGAACAAGATTCTGGTGACGGCCTTCTACCAGCCGAGTACCCGCACCCGCCTGGCCCACGAGGCGGCGATGTTGCGCCTCGGTGGAAGTGTGACCGGGTTTTCCGACGCCAAGATGACCCGCGCCGGCGACTTCTATCAGGAGTCGATCAAAGACACGGTCCACATGCTGGAGTACTACGGCGATGTCATCGTCATGCGCCACTTCCAGCAGGGGGCGCCGGCGGAGGCCGCCCGCTGGGCCAGCGTGCCGGTCATCAACGCTGGCGACGGCTGGGGCGAGCATCCGACGCAGGTGTTGACCGACATGTACACGATCCATCAGGAAAAGGGCCGGCTGGACGGCCTGCACTTCCTGCTGATCGGCGACATGCGGATGCGTACGATGCATTCGATCAGCTACGCCATGAGCCAGTTCGACATCCAGGCCTCGTATATCTCGCCGCCGGATATGAGCCTGACCCCCGAGTTCAAGCAGGAACTCGATGCCCTGAATCTGAACTACCGCGAGGTCGACCATGTGAGCAAGGCCGTCGGCGACGCCGACGTGATCTACATGGAACCGGTCGTCCAGCCGGACTACACCAAGTCGCGGGACGAACGCAAGGGCGATGTCGGGCTGACACCGGCCAACTACCAGGTGACCAGGGCCTTAATGAAGAAGGCCAAGCCCGATTCGATCATCCTGCACTCCCTGCCGCGCATGGACGAGCTGCTGGAGGAAGTCGACAGCACTCGCCACGCCCGATACTGGGAAGAGGCGTTCAACGGGGTCGTGATGCGCATGGCGATCCTGGCATCGGTGCTGGGAGCGATGGAATAGGTGAGATGTAGTCCCGGCCTTCAGGCCGGGCAGGGAAGTCCCGGGCTTCAGCCCGGGAGTACCGTCGGGAGGAGCACGACCGATGCAAACCGACTTACGGGGAAGAGACTTGATCGGCGACCTGGATTTCAGCCGGGAGGAAGTCGAGACCGTCCTGGAGGTCGCCTTTGACCTCAAGCGCAAGCGGGCGCTGGGGGAGCCCCATGCCTATCTGCGCGACAAGGTTCTGGCGATGCTGTTCTTTTTCAGCAGCACCCGCACGCGCGGCTCGTTCGAAGCGGGCATGGCCCAGCTTGGCGGTCATGCCGCCTTCATCGAGTCCAAGACGACCCAGATCGCCCACGGCGATACGGCCAAGGAGATCGGCGAGATCTTCGGCCGCTATTTCGACGGCATCGCCATCCGGCATGTGGATTGGGGGATCGGCAATGGTTACCTCAACGCGGTCGCCAGGAATAGTCGGGCGCCCGTGCTCAACATGCAGTGCGAGGTCTGCCATCCCTTTCAGATCCTGGCGGATCTCATGACGATTGTCGAGAAGAAGGGCCGCGACTTGCGCCGGCGCAAGATGGTCGTCTCGTGGGCCTACGCCGCCTCCTATCAGAAACCGATGTCGGTGCCGCAGTCGCTCGTCGTTCAGATGCCGCGCTTCGGCCTCGACGTCGTCCTGGCCCACCCGCCCGAGTTCAAGCTGATGCCGGACATCATGGACCTCGCGCGCGAGCAGGCCCGTCGCTATGGCACGGGGTTCGAAGTCAGTCACAACATGGAGGCGGCTTTCGCCGACGCCGACATCGTCTACGCCAAGTCGTGGGGGGCCATGCTGACGACAACCGACCAGGAGAAGGGCGCGGCGATCATCAAGAAGTACGATTCGTGGATCACCGACGAACGCAAGATGGCGTTGGCCAAGCCGGATGCCATCTACATGCACCCCTTGCCGGCCGATCGCAACATCGAGGTTACGGACGGGGTCCTCGATGGACCCCAGAGCGTGGTCTACGACGAAGCCGAGAATCGGATGCACGTGCAAAAGGCCGTCATGGCGCTGACGATGCGGTCGTGAGGATACCGGGCGTCCCACCGCCACCCCAACCCTCCGCCTGGAAGGGGGAGGGGACGGGCAAAGGATTTCGCCCTCCCCCTGCAAGGGGGAGGGTAGGGTGGGGGTCGCGTAGGGCCATACGTGAGATGAGTCAAGCCGCCAGGCCGAGGGCGGGCTCCAATTCCGGAAAGGGGAGAACTACGTAGCATGAGCAAACTCGCGGTCGTCGCCGTCGGCGGAAACTCGCTGATCAAGGACAAGAACCACCAGACGATCCCCGATCAGTACGCGGCGGGAGCCGAGTCGATGGCGCACATCGCTGGGATGATCCAGGCCGGCTGGGACGTCGTCGTGACGCACGGCAATGGGCCGCAGGTAGGTTTCATCCTGCGCCGGGCGGAGCTGTCCTTGCACGAACTGCATCCGGTGCCGCTCGACTACTGCGGCGCCGACACCCAGGGCGCCATCGGCTACATGTTCCAACGGGCGCTGCATAATGAATTCCGGACTCGCGGGATTCGGAAAGCGGCAGCGACCGTCGTCACCCAGGTGCTGGTCGATCGGAACGATCCGGCCTTTCAAAAGCCGAGCAAGCCGATCGGATCGTTCATGGACGAGCCGGCCGCCAGCCAGCATCGCGAAAACGACGGTTGGGCGGTGGTGGAAGACGCCGGCCGCGGTTGGCGGCGTGTCGTCGCCTCCCCCCTACCGAAACGGATCGTCGAGGAGGCGGCCATTCGCAGTCTGATCGACGCCGGCTTCGTCGTCATCAGTGCCGGTGGCGGCGGGATCCCGGTCGTCGAAGACGATCAGGGGAACCTGACCGGGGTCGAAGCCGTGATCGACAAAGACTTCGCCGGTTCCTTGCTGGCTGCCAACCTGAATGCCGACTTGTTCTTGATATCGACGGCGGTGGAAAAGGTCGCGCTCCATTACAACAAGCCCGATCAGCAATGGCTCGATCAACTGACGATGGCCGAGGCGCGCCGCCATCTGGCAGACGGTCACTTCGCTAAGGGCAGCATGGGGCCCAAGATCGAGGCTATCATTAAGTACCTGGAGCAGGGGGGCAAGCAGGCACTGATCACCGACCCGGCGAACATCGAACGCGCCCTCGAAGGCAAGACCGGGACGCGGGTTGTCCCGTAGGGAGTTCGTCCTTCTTGGGACGTAAGGAGGTGAACCGCCGCCCAGACCGAGCGTTGACCCTTCCGTCGTTTCTCCAATCCCCTGAACAGGAGGAGTAGAAATGTCCGTTAAGAACGTTTGGCGCGGTGTGGCGATTTTGGCCGCAATGGCGATGGTCCTGGCGGCCTGCACACCTGCGGCCACCGAGACAACCGCCCCGGAGCCGACCGTCGAACCGACGGCTGCGCCGCCGGAGCCGACCGCAGAGCCCGAGCAGCCGTTCACCTTCGGCATGCTGCTCGTCGGCCCGTACAACGATCATGGTTGGAGCCAGGCCCACTACGAGGCCGGACTCTACGTCGAGGAGAATCTTCCTGGCGCAAAGATGGTCTACCTCGATAAGGTCAATCCCGCCGACCGCCCCGGCACGACCCCGGACCAGCTGGCCGAGGACCTGGTTGCCCAGGGCGCGCAGATCGTGATCTTCAACTCCGACGACATGAAGGATGGCGCCACGGAGTTCGCCACGGCCCATCCCGACATCCCCGTGATCCACGCCTCGGGTGACGTGGCCTGGACCGAAGGCCAGAACTACCTGGGCCTGCCCAACATGGTGAACGTCATGCCGAGGATGGAAGACACCAAGCACATCGCCGGCTGTGCCGCGGCCCTGAGTACCAAGACGGGCAAGATCGGTTACCTCGGCCCGCTCATCAACGATGAGACGCGCCGTTTGGCCGCCTCCGCCTACCTCGGCGCCCGCTACTGTTGGACCGAAGTGCTGGGGAACGATCCAGCCGACCTGGAGTTCAAGGTCACCTGGATCGGGTTCTGGTTCAACATCCCCGGCTTCACTTCGGACCCGACGCAGGTCGCCGACGACTTCTACAACAGCGGTTTCGATGTCGTCATCTCCGGCATCGATACCACGGAAGCTCTGGTCCAGGCGCGTGCCGCCACCGAGGCCGGGAACAACGTTTACAACGTGGCCTACGACTTTGAAGAGGGCTGCGACGAAGCCCCCGAGGTCTGCCTTGGTGTTGCGTACTTCAACTGGCGGCCGTTCTACCTGCGCTTCCTCCAGGCGGCCAAGGACGGAACCTTCGCTCCCGCGTTTGAGTGGCTGGGTCCGGACTGGACGAACATCAACAATCTGGACACCTCCTACGCCGGCTTTGAGCGCAGCCAGGCGCTCAGCCAGGACGCTGGGACGCAGCTCGACGGTCTTATCGCCGAGTTGGCCGGCGGTCTGAATCTGTGGTCCGGCCCCCTTAATCTGCAGGACGGGACGGCGTATCTCGCCGATGGCGAGGCCGGCACCGAACAGCAGATCTGGTATCTCCCCCAGCTTCTGGAGGGGATGGAAGGCCAGAGCGTTTCGCAATAACGGAGGAACGGATGAGGGGGGAAGGTAGCTTCCCCCCTCATCTTGCCTGTCATGCGAGTCGAACTGCGCCAGATCCACAAGTCCTTCGGCCCGGTGCATGCCAACGACGGCATCAGCCTGACGATCCCCGCCGGGATGATTCAGGGAATCCTCGGCGAGAACGGCGCCGGCAAGACCACCTTGATGAAGATCCTTTCCGGTTTCCAGCGCGCCGACCGCGGCGAGATCTGGCTCGACGGACGCCAGGCCCACATCCAGTCGCCGCAAGATACCGGGGGGCTGGGGATCGGCATGCTCCACCAGGATCCGCTCGACGTGCCCGCGATGCGCGTCGTCGACAACTTCCTGCTTGGGCGGCAAGGTGGCGTGCGACCCCGGCGCGGTCAGGCGCGGGAAGCCCTGCAGGAACTGGCCGAACGCTTTGGATTCGCCCTTGATCCGGAGGCCTATGTCGATGGCCTGACGGTGGGGGAGCGGCAGCAGCTCGAACTGCTGCGGCTGTTGTGGCTCGGCGCCCGCGTCCTGATCTTGGACGAACCGACCACCGGGATCAGCGCCTTGCAGAAGGACGCCCTGTTCGCCTCCCTGCGCAAACTGAGCGAAGAAGGCCGGACGATCATCTTCGTCTCCCACAAGCTGGAGGAGGTCGAGAACCTGTGTCACCGAGTGGCCGTCCTGCGGCGTGGTCAGTTGGTGGGCGAAGTTGCCCCTCCCTACGACACCGACCGGCTGGTCCAGATGATGTTCGGCCGGGTGATCGGTCTCGGGTCGCGGCTCGAAGGACAGGCTGGCCGGCGGGTGATCGAGCTCGAGGAGATTGTTATCGAGGATCGACGGATGACGATCGGCCCGGTCTCGTTGCACGCCGCGCAGCATGAGGTGATCGGTCTGGCGGGAATGGAGGGCAGCGGCCAGCAGGTGTTGCTACGGGCGTGTGCCGGCCTGATCCGGCCGGTCCACGGGAAGATGCGCATCGCCGGCGGCGATGTGCTGGGACGCTCGTATCACGATTTCCTGCGTCTCGGCGTGGCTTTCATGCCGGCGTCGAGGCTTGAAGAGGGCTTGATCGGCGGGCTCGACCTGGCCGAGCATTTTTCCCTGACCGACCCGCAAGCGGGCATTCTGATCCAGCGTCAGGCAGCCCAGGCCCGTACGATGGCCCAGATCGAGGCCTTCAAGATCAAGGGCACACCGGATAGCCTGGTGGAATCGCTCTCCGGCGGAAATCAACAGCGAACCCTGCTGTCGCTGGTGGGCGAGGACCTATCGCTGCTGTTGCTCGAGCATCCGACGCGCGGCCTGGACATCGAATCGGTGGTCTGGATCTGGGAGAAGCTGAAAGAGCGTTGCCGGCACGGAACCGCCATCCTTTTCGTCTCCTCCGATCTCGATGAAATCCTGCACTACAGCGACCGGATTCACGTCTTCTTTGGCGGCCGCGTCTCACCTTCCCTGCCGGCCGGGACGACGACGGTCGAGCAGCTCGGCCAGCTGATCGGCGGCAAAGGCTGGCCGGAGGTCTCACTGTGAGGCTGCCTGCAGGGAGTTCGGGCGCCGCCCTGCGTCTGGTGGCGGTCTTTCTGGCACTTCTCTTCACGACGGGCGTCCTGCTGCTGGCTGGGGCACCGCCACTCGAAGCCTATCGCCAGATCGTCACCGGCTCGCTGGGCTCCGTCAAGAAGATCACCGATGTGCTGGTTACCTGGGTGCCTCTGGTCCTGGCGACTTCGGGTCTCCTGGTGACCTTTGCCGCCGGATTGTGGAATATCGGGATCGAAGGGCAGATCACGCTGGGCGCCATCTTTGCCACGGGCACGCTGCGGCTGACGTTGGACAGCAGTCTTCCGCCGGTGGTGGCCATTGGGGCCGCGATCCTGGCGGGGATCGCGGGTGGGGCCGTCTGGGCGCTTCTCGCCGGGTTGCTTAAGGTCTATGGCGGGGTGAACGAGATCTTCGGCGGCCTAGGGCTCAATTTTGTCGCCGTCGCGCTGAACGTGTGGTTGATCTTCGGCCCGTGGGGCCGGCCGGGTGTCGCGTCGATGAGCGGGACGGAGCCCCTCCCCGATTTCCTTTCGCTTCCGTCGCTGGCCGGCCTGCGCCTGAGTCCGTGGGCCGTCCTGCTGGCGGTCGGCGGATTCGCCCTGGTCTTCCTTCTACTTCAGGGCACCTATTTCGGGTTGCGCCTCAGGGCGGTTGGCAAGAACGCGCGGGCGGCCTTCTTGCTGGGAGTCCCAACGGTGCGCTACATGCTGCTGGCATTCGTCTTGTGCGGCGCCCTGGGAGGCGCGGCCGGCGCCGTGCAGGTGACGGCCGTCTACCACCGTTTGATCCCGTCGATTTCGAGCGGCTATGGCTACCTCGGCCTGATGGTGGCCATGTTGGTGAACTACCAGCCGCTGTGGATGCCCGCCGTAGCGTTCTTCTTCGCCGCCCTCAACATTGGTTCGATCCAACTTCCGATCGTGCTCAAGCTCGACTCGTCGTTGGCCGGCGTGCTTCAAGGGGCGCTGGTCTTGTTCGTCCTAGCCGTCGAAGGCGTTCGCCAACGGCTGCGACGATCACCCGTGAAGACGGCCGAATGAGCATAGACCTGCTTCTCATCGGCCTGGCCGGAGTCCTGGCGGCGGCGGCGCCGATCGTATTCGCAACCATCGGCGAGACGCTCACCGAACGTTCGGGCGTGATCAACCTGTCGGTCAACGGTACCATCCTGCTGTCAGCGATGGCTTCCTTTGGTGTGGCGGTCGCCACCGGAAGCCTGCTGCTTGGCTTTCTGACCGGGATGTTCATCGGCGCGGTGGTGGCGCTGGTCGTGGCCGGCTTCAGCTTCTCGCTCAAGCAGTCGCAGGTGGCGGTGGGCTTCGTCCTGACCCTGATGTGCCGCGACCTCGCCTACTTTCTGGGAAATCCCTTTATCGGCCTTTCGGGTCCGCGTCTGCCCGCCTTGGCCGTTCCTTTTCTGAAGGACATCCCGGTCCTGGGGCCGCTGTTCTTTCGCCAGGACCTGCTGACGTACCTGAGCTTCGTGTTGATCATCGGGGCCTGGGCCTGGATCTTCCGCACCCGGCCCGGGCTTTCGCTGATCAGTGTCGGGGAACGGCCGGCGGCAGCCTATGTCCGCGGTCTTCAGGTCAATCGCATGCGCTACCTGTACACGATCGTCGGCGGGGCGCTGGTGGGCCTAGCCGGGCCGGCGTTTTCTTTGAGCGTCAAAGCCGGCTGGAAAGGCACGATTTCCGGACTCGATGGATACGGCTGGATCGCCTTGGCGATTACCATCTTCGGAGGATGGAATCCGATTCGGGCAGCTTTCGGCGCCTACTTGTTCGTCTTCCTGCAGTGGCTCGGCCTGGTCCTCCAGCCCAATCTGCCCGGCGTACCGTCTCAGGTGCTGCAAGTGGCGCCGTTCCCGCTGATGATCTTGGCGCTATCGCTAGTCAACATCGGCAACACCGAGTGGGTCGAGCGCACCTTGGCCGGCCTCCCGGACGAAGTGCGACGGTCCATCGGGCGCGTTTTGCGATCCTTGCGGGCCTCGCCACCGGCTTCCTTGGGAACGCCGTTCGAAAGCGAGTGACCGAACGGAGGTGGATCACCCGGTCACCGAAAGACTCCCCTCGCGCACTTACCGGAAGTACACAAGACCAATGGAGGTGTGTTCATGTCATCGTCTTCCCGTCCCAATAAGTCCGTCGGTTACTCTCACCAGCGCCGGGCCCTCCATGAAGTCACTTTGGACATGGTGGCGACGGCGATGGGACGCCAACCCGCCGACGTAGTGATCCGCAATGCCCGCCTGGTGAATGTCAATGTCGGTCGCATCCAGGAAGGCGTGGACGTCGCTGTGCGCCATGGATTGATCGCCTTGGTAGGCGATGCCTCGCATATCCCGGTTGGAGAGCGCACCCAGGTCGTGGAGGCGGAGGGCCGCTACCTGCTGCCGGGGTTTGTCGACACCCACATGCATGTGGAGAGCAGCATGGTGGACATCCGCAGCTTCGCCGCCTCGGTGCTGCTGCATGGAACCACCACCATCGCCTGCGATAACCATGAGATTACCAATGTCCTTGGTTTGCGCGCCGTGGAGGCTTTCTCGAAAGCCTCCCAGGGCCTCCCGCTGAAGGTCCTCGTGGCCATGCCTGTCTGCGTCCCGTCCATTCCCACGTTCGAGGACGCCGGCGCTGTGATCACGGACGCCGAGGTGTCGGAGGCCTACCGGCAGGGGTGGGCCCAACTGCAGGGGGAGCAGATGAACTTTCCGGGCCTCATCTACGGCGATCCGGGAGTGCATGCCATCACCGCCGCCTCCCTGCGTGCAGGCGTGGTCCTGACCGGTCATTACTCCAGCCCGGAAATCGAGAAGGGCCTGCCAGCTTTCGTGGCGGCTGGCATCAACGGCTGCCATGAGGCCACCTCGGCTCGCGAAGCCCTGCGGCGCGTCGAACTCGGCTGCTATGCTCAGCAGCGCTATGGAACGGCGTGGCTGGATATGCCCAACACCGTCAAGGCCGTCACCGAAAACCCGGGCATCGACACCCGCTACTTCACCTTGATCACCGACGACATCACCCCGGCGACGCTGGTGTACGATGGGCACCTGAACCGAGTCGTTCGGGCGGCCATCGCCCAGGGAGTTCCTCCCATCACTGCGATCCAGATGGTCACCATCAACGCCGCCCAGATGCTGGAGAAGTCTCGCTGGATTGGGACGGTCTCGCCCGGTAGGGCGGCGGACATGCTGCTGGTGACCGATTTGGTCAACCTCAAGATCGACCAGGTGTACTCGGACGGGGTGCTGGTCGCTGACAAGGGCGAGCTGGTCGTTGACATTCAACCTTACGATTACCCGGTCTGGGCGTTGAAGTCGGTGTACGTGGATCCAGTCTCGCCCGCCGACTTTCGGATGGCGCATGCCGGCGGATCCGCCAAGGTGCGGGTGATGCGAGTCTTTCCCGGATACGTACACACCCAGGAGGAGCAGGCCGAAGTCAAGGCGGTGGGTGGCTCGCTTCAGGCGGACCCCGGCCGCGATCTGGCCAAGGTGGCTGTGTTCTACCGTCACGAGCCGAAGGAGGGCCTCACCGGCAGCAAGAGTTTCGGGTTCGCCACCGGGCTAACGTTCAAGCCGCGCGTGGCCTTCGGCTCGACGGTAGCGCACGACTGCCACAATCTGATGGTGATCGGGACCGCGGACGAGGAGATGGCCATTGCCGCCAACGAACTGATCCGGATCGGGGGCGGAATGGTCGTCGCCATGGAGGGCGAGGTGCGGGCTGCCTTGCCCTTGCCACTGGCCGGGTTGATGTCCCTTGACCCGGCGCCGGTGGTCGCCGACCAACTGCGCAAACTCGAGGAGGCGATCCGTCAGGCGGGATGCCCAGCGGATTCGGTAGAGATGACCATCACTCTACTCCCGCTGATCGTATTGCCAGAGCTTCACCTGTCCAACCGAGGCTACGTGCAGCTCCTGCCTGGCCAGCCGCCCAAGTTCGTGGATGTGCTGGTGAGTTGAGCCGCCAGGCGGCCCCGCCAGCGGCGGCCGCATCCGTAGAGACGGACAGGCATCCCAGCGCCTGCGGTTGGGATACTCGGAGCCATTTCTGGGACGAAAAGGTGCATTCGCGTGGGTTCCTTCTTGGGTTACCTCTGCTCTGTGTGCCGGCGGGAATACGAACCCGACCAGGTGACCTACACTTGTCCGCAGGACGGAGGGAACCTTGACGTCGTTCTGGATATCGGTGCGATCCGGCGCCAATCGAGCCCCGCGGCGATCAGCCGGTCGGACGACCATTCCATCTGGCGCTATCTCCCTCTGCTGCCTGTCGGGCCGCCGGGCCATGTCGGGACGCCCCTGTGGAACGTCGGGTGGACGCCTCTGTTTCGACCGAATCGTCTGGGAGCGAAGCTGGGGCTGTCCGACCTGTGGATCAAGGACGACGGGCGTAACCCGACCGCTTCCTTTAAGGATCGGGCCAGCGCGGTCGTTGTGGCGCGGGCCCAAGAGATCGGAGCGCATGTTGTCGTGACCGCTTCGACCGGCAACGCCGGCGCGGCGTTAGCCGGGATGGCCGCCGCCGCTGCCCAGCCGGCGGTGATCCTGGCGCCGCGGACAGCGCCGCCGGCGAAAGTCGCCCAGCTATTGATTTACGGCGCGCAGGTCTTTCTGGTCGACGGCAGCTACGACCAGGCCTTCGACCTCACCGTCGAGGCGTCGCAGGCGCTGGGCTGGTACTGCCGAAACACGGGATACAACCCGTTCACGGCGGAGGGCAAGAAGACAGCCGCGTTTGAGATGTGCGAGCAGTTAGCGGGTACCGTAGGGGCACCGCATGCCGTGCCCCTACAAGAGTGGAACGCCCCGGACGTGGTCTTCGTTTCGGTCGGGGACGGCAACATCATCTCGGGCCTACATAAGGGATTCCGCGACTTGCTCGACCTCGGGTGGATTGAACATCTGCCGCGGCTCATCGGGGTGCAGGCGGAAGGTTCGGCGGCGGTCTACCAGGCCTTCGCTGCCGGGGCCGCCGAGATCCAGCCGGTGCGGGCGCAGACATTGGCCGACAGCATTTCGGTCGATCTCCCGCGCGACGGGCTGCGCGCGCTGCGCGCCGTCGCCGAGACGGAGGGCTTCTTCTTGACGGTCTCCGACGCCTCCATCCTAGGCGCCATGCGTGAACTGGGCGCGGTCGAAGGGATCTTCGCCGAACCGGCGGCGGCCACCGCCTACGCCGGGTTGGTGGAAGCCGTCCGCCAGGCACGCGTCGATCCGGGCCAACGCCTGGTCGTGCTGCTCACCGGCAGCGGGTTGAAGGACGTCCGGGCGGCGATGCAGGCCGCCGGAGAAGCGGTCATCATCGAACCGACGCTCGAGGCGTTGCGCGCCGGTTTGGCGCGCGGGGAGGCGGCATGAGCCCTGTCCGGCGATCCCGGCTGCCGATGTTCTCCGTCATCGCCCCGGTCTACAACGAGCGCGAATCGCTCCCCGAGTTCCACCGGCGAGTGCGGGCCGTCATGGAGCACCTGAACGAACCGTGGGAGCTGATCATCGTCGACGACGGCAGCAGCGACGGCACGACCGAGGCGGTGGAGCGCCTGGCGCAGCGCGACCACCACATCCGCCCGGTGATCTTCTCGCGCAACTTCGGCCACCAGATCGCCGCGACCGCCGGCCTCGACTACTCCCGGGGACGCGCGGCGATCATCATCGATGCCGACTTGCAAGACCCCCCGGAAGTCCTCCCCGAGCTGATCGCGCGTTGGCGGGAAGGATATGAGGTCGTCTTCGCCGTGCGCACGGAGCGGGCCGGCGAGTCCTGGTTCAAGAAGACGAGCGCTTCGATGTTCTATCGTTTGATCTACCGGATCACCGACGTCCGCATTCCGCTCGACACCGGTGATTTCCGGCTACTGGACCGGCGGGTCGTCGACACCCTGCGTGGAATGCGCGAGCGCCACCGTTTCTTGCGCGGCATGGCGGCCTGGGTCGGATTTCGCCAGGTCGGCGTCCCCTACAAACGGGCGGCGCGCTATGCCGGCGAGACCAAGTACCCGCTGCGAAAAATGGTGCGGCTGGCCCTTAACGCCATCACCAGTTTCTCGCATTTCCCCCTTCAGATCGCCACCTACCTGGGTTTCCTCTGCGCCGGGATCAGCGCCCTGGCGATTCTGGTCGTCATCGGCCTGCGCCTGAGCGGCAACCAGGCGTTCTTCGGCCAGGCGACGACGCTGATCGCCGTCCTCTTTCTCGGCGGCATCCAGTTGATCTCTCTCGGCCTGCTCGGCGAATACCTCGGGCGGGTCTACGATGAGGTCAAGGGCCGGCCGCTCTATGTCCTCCGGCGCGGGCCGGACGATCCGCTGCCGGCGACCTCTCCACGAAGGGGCCCCAAAAAGCGATGATCGATCTAACGGTTGACGCCGACCGCCGTGAGCGGGCCGTCTCGCGCGTGCGTCAGCGCGGCATCATCATCCCGACCTTCGCCCAGATGAAGGACCCCTCACGCATACCTGCAGACGTTCGGGACAAAGTCCGTGCGACCGGGCTGTGGGACGTGAATCCGCTGAATCTCTTCCGCATCACCTGGAAGAACGAACCGCGGCCCGCCGGCGGCGGTTTCGGCAACGTCAATACCCTGGAGTTCCCGAGCCGCCTGACCGGGGTGCCGGCGCGCATCATCGCCCTGGTCGGCAAATGGTTCCCCACGGGAGCCCACAAAGTCGGTGCGGCGTTCGGCTGCCTGGTGCCGCGCCTGGTCACCGGTCAATTCGATCCGGCGGCGCAGAAGGCGGTGTGGCCCTCCACTGGAAACTACTGCCGGGGCGGCGCTTACGACTCGGCCTTGCTCGGTTGTCAATCGATCGCCATCCTTCCGGAGGGGATGAGTCGGGAGCGCTTCGAATGGTTGGCGACCGTGGCCGGCGAAGTGATCAAGACCCCGGGGTCCGAATCGAACGTCAAAGAGATCTTCGACAAATGCTGGGAACTGCGCCGCTCAGGCCAAGATCTCATGATCTTCAATCAGTTCGAAGAGTTCGGCAACTACCTGTGGCACTACGCGGTCACCGGGCACGCGATGCAGGAAGTGATCGAGCGCGAACTGGGGAAGGGGGATTCCTACCGCGGGCTCATTCTGACCACCGGCTCGGCCGGCACGATCGCTTGCGGTGACTACCTGAAGCAGGCTTTCCCCGGCAGCAAGGTCGGCGCCAGCGAAGCGCTGCAGTGCCCAACGCTCCTGGAGAACGGCTTTGGGGCCCATCGCATCGAAGGCATCGGCGACAAGCACGTGCCGTGGATCCACAATGTCATGAATACCGACCTGGTGACCGCCATCGATGATGCCGCGGTCGTGAATCTGGCACGCTTGTTCAATGAGAAGGCCGGCCGGGCGCACCTGGTGCGGGCCGGGGTCCCGGCTGACATCGTGGAGCGCCTCGACCTGTTGGGGTACTCCGGCATCGCCAATCTGCTCTCGGCGATCAAGTTTGCCCGTTACTACGAACTTGGCGAGGACGACTTGGTGGTGACCGTCCTCACCGACTCGATGGAACTCTACGGCAGTCGCCTGAAGGAGATGCACGCCGAGCATGGTGACTACGGCGAACGTGAGGCCGCCGCCCACTTCGCTCGTTACCTGCTCGGGGAGACCACCGACAACATGCTCGAGCTTCGGCAGGCCGACCGGCGCCGGATCCACAACTTGAAATACTTCACCTGGGTCGAGCAGCAGGGCCGCACCTATGAGGAGATCCTGACCCAGCGCGAAGATCCATCCTACTGGACCGGCGTCCAGGGGCAGGTAGAGGCGATCGATGCGCTCATCGAGGAGTTCAACGGGAGAGTCGGGCTGGCGGGGAAATAAGCTCCCTGGCGCGAAAGGCGCAGGCCTCTCTCGCAAAGCGCGAGCGACCCGCGATCGTGACGGCCTCGCAGGCCAATGCCTGCGGCTACGCGAAGCGGCAAGCCTGACCACCGACCACTGACCACTCGTCTTCCCAGGGGGAATGCCCATGACCGAGTTAGAAGCCGATGACCTCGTCTTGGTGGCGCTTTGTCCCTCGCCGCGCGACCTCGAGATCGCCAGGCTGCTTGGTTGGTACCGGATCCCGCTGGCTTCCGCGCCGAAAACGCTGCGCGTCGATTGGCTGGCTTTCTTCCTGACCTCGGCCTTCGGCGACGAACGATGGAGTGTGCGATACCTGGGTGCGGTGCGCGGCTACGAGCTGCGCCGGCGAAGCGAGCTTCTTCAAGAGGAGGCGGACCATCCGCGGGCGGAGGAGCCCTATTACCGCATCGACCTGGGACCGCTGCAGGCGCTGGCCCGTCCGATCCCGGCCCACCGCTGGCGACGTCTTACTTTCCTCTACACCACCGGGGAGAGGCTGCTGACGGCGAGCGACGTTCGCGATCTGAACGTTCCGATGGACCAGACCGATGACCGTCTGTGGCGCTTGTTGCGCGAACGGGAGACGTCAGAAGGAGGTCGAGCGTGAGCAATGCCTGTGTCGTGTTGACAACGACCGCCAGTGAGGAGGAAGCACTGGCCATCTCGCAGGGCCTGGTGGAGAACCACCTGGCCGCCTGCGTCCAGCGATTCCAAATGACGAGCGTCTACGAGTGGAACGGGACGATCGAGAACTTGCCCGAGATGCTGCTTCTGATCAAGACGACGGCGGACCGCTACGAGGCGGTCGAAGCGTGGCTCGGAGCGCACCACAGCTACACGATCCCAGAAGTTCTCATGTTGCCAGTGAGGCGCGGTTCTCCGGGCTACCTCGAGTGGGTCGCGCATGCCGTCTCGCCGACCGAGGGAGGGCCGGTGGTTCCACCCGGCGGATAGCCGGAGGCCCTGTGGTATTCTTTGGGTCCCGGCGGGGACGGTCGTCGCGTTGAGGGGATCCCCACAGTCAGAGCCGTGAGCGAGAGGGAGGCAACTCGATGTCTACCAGCCAACCCACCGAGGAATTCGGCGGCGGAAGACAGCGCCGCACTTTGCTGTGGCTGATCCTTGGGGGGATCGTTGTTGTATGCATCGTCACGGGCTTGGGTTATTCCGCGTTCGGCCGGCGGGCGCCCGCGCCGACGGCCGAAGCGACCGTCGTATCGGACGCGGTCTGTGAGCGGGTCGATGCTACCGGCACCATCGTAACGGGGACGGCCCCCAATTACCCTCCCTTTGAGTACTACGACGACCAGTTCCAACTGGTCGGCTTCGACATCGCCCTGATGACCGCCGTCGGCGAGAAGCTCGGCCTGCCGGTCGAGTTCAAGGATTACGCCTTCGACGGGCTGGCCGCCGCCCTGGAACTCGGCGAGATCGATTCCGCCATCGCCGCCATCACGGTGACCGATGAGCGCGAGGCCGTTGTCGATTTCAGCGACGCCTACTACTACGGTCGAGGTGCGGCCGTGGCGCGGGCGGGGCAGGAGCCAGCCAGCATCACCGCCCCCGCCAACTTCGCCGGCTGGCGGGTCGGGGTCGAGCGCGGCACCGTTTACGAGTCGTGGGCTGAGGTGAATCTGGTGGCGCCCGGAATCGTGCCCGAGCAGGAATTGTTCGCCTACCAGACGGCGGACGATGCGATCGGCGACCTGCTTCAGGACCGCCTTGACGTGGTGTTGCTCGACGATGCCGCCGCCACCAGCTACACCAGCAGCGGCGCTTTGGCCGTCGTCGGCGAAGGCGGGGTGATCCAGGAGTACGCCATTTCCGTCCCGAAGAATTCGGTCTGCATGCAAGCTCGGATCAATCAGGCGCTCGCCGTGCTCTCCGCTGAGGGAGTCATCAACCAAATCGCCCAGACCTACATCGGAGCCGTATCGGTGTCGATCCCCACACCGACACCGGGCGCTCCCGCAGCGACGTCCACGCCGGCAGCGACGCCCACGCCGGCAGCGACGCCCACGCCGGCGGCGTGCATCGACAGCAGCCAGCATGTGCTGGATCTTACCTTCGACGACCAGGGAGGAACCGCGCCCCCGAAAGTGCAGCCGGGACAGGACTTCACCAAAGGATGGCGCATCCGGAACTCGGGCACATGCACGTGGGGCCCGGAGTACCGCCTGAACTATGTGGGCGGGAACAACAAGGCCGCCCAGATGGACGGCGAACCGGTCAACGTCGTGGGCGAGGTACCGCCGGGTCAGACGTACGACTTCTACGTCGACCTGACGGCGCCCTCCGGTGTCTATGGCGTGATGCAGGGCCGGTGGCAGATGCAGAATCCGGCGAAAGTCTTCTTCGGCCAAACCGTGTGGGTGATGGTCGACGTCGTGGCTCCCACCCCCGGCCCTTCGGCGACCCCGAGCCCGACGGCGACGGTGCCGCAGCCCACGGACACCGGACAGCCGACCCAGCCACCGACGCTCACGGCGACGGGGACAGTCCTGCCGACCGAACCTCCTATCCCGACCCCGACGCCTACGGTCAACCCGCTTGGAGGAAGCACCTTCAGCTTCTATGCCATCGACGGGCAGCCGACGATCCCGGGCACGGTTCTCAGCGTGACGTTCGGGGTCGGCGGAGATCTCAATGGCGCGTCCGGATGCAACACATTCCAGGGAACGTATGTCGTCCAGCCGGCGAGCCCCAGCCAGGGTGCGATCACGATCACCTTGGGCCCGTCGACGACGCTGATCTGCCCGGAAGACGTCATGACGCAGGAGCAGGCTTTCTTGGTTGCTCTTGGAGAAGCCACGGCCTACCACTACCCGCCTCGAGGGATACTGTTTACGCTACTTGACGAGACCGGAGCAGAGATCCTCAACGGCGAGTTGCAGTAGCTGTCTCCAGCGAAAGAGGCCGCCGACGTCGGCGGCCTCTTTCAAATGAGAGACCCCACCGCCAGGGGAAAGCCCGCCAGCGGATAGCGCAGAATATCAAATGCCGGGCTTCTTCTAGAAACCCGGCATCTTTTTCGCTCCAGGACGCCCCTTCACCGCATAGGGCGCGGGTGCGGCTACTGAAGCCCCTGCATATTGAACATGTTTCCCGTCAGGCCGAGGTAAGCGCCGAAGGCGGCGTTCCCCAGGCTGAGAAGCAGAGTGAGGATCCCCAGGATTAGCCCGGCAATCGCCATGCCGCGGCGGGAGCTCCTCATCGACAAGGCGCCGAGGATGATGGCCACTCCGGAGAAGGGAATGGTGCAGAGGAGGAGAAACCCAGAGAGAGGAATTCCACACAGAAGGGGGATCTCCAGGCAAATACTGACGATCCCAAGAATGAGTGAGGCAATCGCCAGGCCGCTTCGGTCGGGTCGGGCGGCGGAAGGGGTGGGTTGAGATTGCATCGAGATCCTCCTGGACTGCTGAGGGTCATCCTGCCGGCGCCATTGGCCGGACATCTATCACAAACGGAACTGGAGTTCTCGGCGGCGGGCCTCGGGCGACCTGGCAACTCGGGCCGTGACGCTGCCGGCCATCTAGACGGCGCCGACTACCTCTCATCGCCTGCTCATCAATTGGCCTCATTCGAGTGTTCCTGGGTGAAGGTGTTCGTCGCATGTCAATCCTAGATCTGGCCGATAATCTCCGAAAAGACATTGCCTATCGCAGGTCCAAGAAGTGAGAGCACACAACAAAAGAGAAGTGGAACCACAACCAGGATAATCTGGAGGTAACCGAGGACTAGACCGGCGGTCGCGAGCCCGTCACCAGTGAGGTGGCCCGAACTTGTGCGAATCTCCTTCTTGGCCATGTGGCCCGTTATCACGGCGACAAAGGCGCCAACGATGGGCAAGATGAGCCAAGTCACAATCCCCATGACTAGGCTGATGATCGCAAGGGTGCTGGTCTTGGTCATCGGAACCAGAGGCACCTGCGGACTTGCTTGGTTGTCGTACATCTTTCCTCCCCTGACCAGCCCGGCCGGAGACCGGGGTTCGGTAGTCTAGCATTCTCTCTGCCAGATGCAACGCCAACGCATTCCCTCACCCAATCGCCTTTGAGCTTGGGTGATTCGCTCGAACGAGAAGGCGCCGAAGGCGGGATGCTATCCTCTGCGCCAATATGGCCTAGAACGCTTGGTCTTGAGCTCCTGTGCTCTCGAACCTCAGTCAGGCAGGCCTCGCTAGGCGGCCCGCGATGTTAGGCGCCTGTAAGTTGCGGTGCGCCGGACCCAACCTAACATCAGAAGTAGCAGGCCAACCTCGTGAGGCCTCCCGGTCTCAGCGACGGATGCTGGGGGGAGAGACCAAATGACCATCCAATTTCCGACAGGGGCCCCGGGACCGGCAACCATATGCCAGAGTTGTGGTCTACCAGCACCGACAAGTACGTGGAGTTTTACGAGAACGTTGGGGCGGTAGTCATGAGACTACATCGGTCGATAAGGGGAAACTTCTGCAAGCCCTGTGTCGACCGTTGGTTCTGGGATATGACCGGGAAGACGTTTCTGCTCGGCTGGTGGGGCATCATCTCCTTCATTATCACCCCCTTCATTCTCATCAACAACATCGTCCGCTACATCACGTCTGTTGGCATGTCCCGCCCCTCCATCCAACTTTCGAGAGGCCCTTCGCCGTTCTGGGTGTTCACTACCATCGCGGGCACCGCTATCGCGCTTCTCTTCGTCGGAAGCATCGCTCTCTCTTTCGTATCCCCCATTTCTCAAGAGGAATGCGCCATCCAGATTAGGGGTTACAATACGTTCATCCTCCTCACCGGTCCCGGCGCAAAGTCCTTCTGCGACGGCGCCGTGGCGGACGACCCCGACACGTTCACAAGGTCGTACCAGCCTCCAAGTGCTCCCGTTGTGTGCTCCCAAGACCTCGACGGGCTGCGCGCTACTGTTGTTGACACCAGCTCCTCAAGGGCTGGAGGGAACCTTGCGTGCCAATCCTTGTACGAATCGGTGCGCTAATACCACTAAGACCCTCATCGGCGCCCAATAACTTGATGGAGCCGATCCGGCAGCCGGAGGTCGACTCCGGCGCGAAACTAGCCCTCGCTGGCCGGGCGGCTGATCTCAAGGTCGATAGCAAGCCATCAGCGGGTCAGGAGCCAGCGAGTCGAACGTGTCGTCGTAGGGCTCGAACTCGGGCAGGCAGCACGCGGATTTCCGGTTCTATTTCACCCGTCCCACCTCGGAGCAGCTGAATTCATCTGTCGAAGCGCCGGTTAGCGTACGCCGAAGAACAGGATCGTCAGCGGGCGCCCGTCGAGGTCGAGGTGCTCGACGCGGATCCTATGCCGGCCCGGGGCGAAACCGGAGACCTCGACGTACCCTCCGTATTGGACGAGCGAGGAACCTAGGTCGGCAGCCCGCCCCCGCCAGATTTCCTGGCCGTCGAAAATCACACGCCCGGCGCCCATCGTCGCCGGTCCCCAGAACTGGACCCCGATGGCGTCGGCCGGAACATCGATCGCCGCTTCCGCCCACGGTCCGCCCTCCCAGAGGATCAGATTCAACCCGTAGGGGACCACGCCCTCGGAGCGCGAGATGACGAATCCGTCCGGCGGAATGAGGTTCTCAGAGTTTGCCGCGACGACCAGTTGCGGAGGGACGGCCGAGCCGCGCACGTCTCCAGGGTGAATCGAGACGCTAAGTTCGTTCGAGGGTGAAGGGGTGGCCAGGCCGGGCGCTTTCTGCTCGCAGCCGGGAGGCATCTCCCAAGCGTCGCTGACGGCGGCTCGGTCGTCAGGCGGCCCGCAGGATGACCAAGTGCCCCGGCTCAGGTTCTCAGCGCGAAGCCCGAACGAGCATGCATCATCGACCGCCTCGAGGTCTAGCCCGCCTTCCGCCAACTGCCAGCGGTAGGTGCCTCGATCCCACGGGCAAATCGGGTCGTTGAATACCTGCAGGGTCTCGCCGGCGACTTCGAAGGAGGCAAGGTTCCTCCATCCGGTGACCGGATAGAGAATCCGCAGGACGCCCCGGTCGAACCGCAACCTCCACGTTCCGCCAGACGGACGGTAGTCGGCACATCGGAGGCAGGACCACCATTGTGGTGGGGACGGATCGTGAATGGCAAACGTGCCGTCGATGGGTGTGCGGTCATCCGCTGGGAGGGGGAGGTCGTTGGGGATAGGCGTCAGCTGAAGCAGGCCCGACCAGAGTGGGCTCGGCGTTGGGGCCGGCCCCTGCTTTGTCCAATCGGGGGCGATCGGAGGCCCCGGCTTCGTCAAAGCCACGGCGGCCGCCACCGCAATGGAGGCCAAGCCCAACCGAGCACCTACGGAGTCTATTGCCACTCGGTCTTCTTGCGCGACCTTGTCTCGGGATTTCTCGAAGAGCTGCCGCGGTCTAGTCGAACCGGCGTTCCTTGTAGACCACACAGGGGCGAATCTGGATCCCTTTTGCGCGTGGCCGTCTCCTTGTTTCTCCCGGGTCGGGCAAAGGCATACCGCAGATCGTCGTCTGTCTTCCTTGTGACGCGTTGAGCTGCTGCGGACCCTGTGCCTGACAGGCGGCCTGCAGTGGTTGGTTCACGCTCGAAGTGTGGCCAATCTCTTCAGGTTGGCGCTGGCATATGGATGAACGGTCGTTGTGGTTGATCGTGATCGGGGCTGGCCTAAGCCATGACGAGCCTTGATGCATCTACGGGGAGATCTTCACCGGTTGATGGCCGGGTGCCCCCTGGGCGGGTTCTCGAGCAAATGCGTGCAGCGCCTGGCTACCCGGACGTGCGGGCCATCAGGAGAGCGCCTCGAACTCGGCCGGATCCCTGGGATCCGGCCGGCTCGTCGAGGGATCGGACGTACACCCTCGACGGAACTCCTTTGACGTGGGTCTAGTAGTCGCGATCGCGCGAGCCGCCGCGCGAGTCTGGACGGCCCTTGCCCCCCGATCGTCCCCCAGAACGGTCCTCTCTCGGGCGCGCGAGGTTGACCGTCAGCGGACGCCCCTCCAGATCTTTGCCGTTCATCATGCTGATCGCCTTTTGGGCGTCGGCTTGGGTTTCCATCTCGACGAAAGCGAAGCCTCTGGAGCGGCCTGTGTCCCGGTCGCGCACGACAGTTACCGTCTTGATGGGACCTGCCGGGGCGAACAGGGCCTGGAGTTCGTCCTCCGATGTTGTGTAGGGAAGATTGCCGACGTACAACTTCGTTTCCATGGTGGGGGATCCTTATCCGCGCTCCGCGGAGTTCGCCTCGGGCCGCCGCAGCGGCCCGACCGGCGCAGGGAGGCCAGCTAACTATAGCACAGGCTTGTCCTCCTGGCACAGGACTCTCGTCGTGCCGAGAGGTCCTTAGGACGTGGGCCGCTTTTCCACCTGGGCCACCTGCCGAAAGCTAGAGCCGCACGCGCCTCAGGCTTGGGTCTGCCCAACTTCCCGCCTCATTCCACCTGAAGGCTGGCGGGCGAGCCGGGTCCCAGGCCGCGGGTTCCAAGGGTGTCCAACAGCATGGTGCTCTCCCCGCGAACGAAGCGGAGCACCGGAAGCCTAACCGGGCGAGAGTCAGTACGGATCGGCGGACGAAGCGAGATGGCGATGAGACGGGAGCGATCAAGATCGGAGTAGCCGGAGCTTGTTCAGACTTTCACCTTCTTAAGGAAGCAAGCTGACTTCCTAATTCCCCCTTCTTACCCCAATGCTCCGCCATCCCGAGGTGGGTTGGCGGGTCGACGAAAAGGGCGTTCGGATGTCAAACGCCGTCCCTTGCTCGCCCTGGGGAGGAAGGGCCTTCAGCAATCGCCGGTCGTCGAGTCTGACGCCTGCGCGAGGCCGGCCGGAAGAAAGCCGCGTGCGACAACGCGGTACGCCCGTCGATACTCGGCTTCGAACTTCGGCGAATGGTGGACCGCTGGGTAGCTCTGAGTGCTCATCTCTTGCAGAAAGGCGCGAAGGGTCTCGCCAGGGAAGGGAAAGAGCCCTTCAGCAGCCGCACGGATCGCATCCCGGCACGAGGCTTCCAGGGCGGAGATGGAGCTCGGGTGATGCCGCGCCGTTTGCAGGAAGGCTTCCAGCAATTGCTGCGGGTCGATCTCACTGGCCAGGAAGGGCGAAGGTGGACCCGAACGACCTCCCCGTCAGGCCGGATCGGGTCGACGATCGGTTCGGCTGGGCCCGGCCCCAGTTGCGAGAGCTCCTGTTCAAGCCAGGAGCGGGCGATCGACTCCTCCGGCGCAGCGTGCTCACTCCCCATAGCCGCTTGATGGAGGAGTTTGTACAGATCTTCGACTCCGCAGTGCGGGTAGCGGCGATTGTGATCCAGGAGCATCCGCCGGAGGGCGGCTTCCGCGCCTTCGTTCCTCACCAAGAAGGCTCCAGCACCGGGCTTGCCTCCGGGTCGGCACGCGCTCCGGCCGTCGCCTCGAGGAAGCTCGGTGGGTCTGCCGTTCGACCCGGGAGTGTTAGGCCGCCCCGCCTGTCTGGATCGACAAGAAGCTTTGCAACCCCATCTACTGTATCAGTGCCCTCTGCTCCCCGGCCCAGTGGACGTGGCCCTCTTCCATCTTGAAGATGTCCGTCAGGGGCTGGCCGGTAGCTTGATCATCGAGTTCGTGGCTCAGGCGGATGGCGGCATTGTATGCGCGCACGGCCGCCGTTCCGCTTCCTGTGTTGTTCCCCATCATATCTTGGACCGTTTCGGCCAGCTTCAGGGGGTTCAACTTCGAGACAATAGGCTTGCCTTGCAGGAACAAGATGCGTTGGATCAGCCACTCGGCGTGATGCATCTCGTCGATGGCCTGCTTCTCGATCGCCGAGTGCAGGCTCGAATACCCCTAGTTGTTGCACATCTCGGAAGGAACCATATATTGGCTGATAGCGGTCAGTTCATCGGCAAGCAGCTCGTTCAGAACGGGAGGAGTTTCTCGTTGCCTTTCATGGGTGCTCCCTCGCGGAATGCGGACGTGGTCATTATAGAGAAGGCGAATCGCCAGGGAACCTATCAGGTGACATGCCGGCGGGATGTCGAAAAGGAAGTGTGCGCGGGGGGCAGGATGGCGTGGGGCCAGGGAGGCCGGACGCTTGGGGATGGGTCACGGCCGGCGGTGGGCCCTTGATTGGGACTCAGGATGGCCAAGTCGGATGGGTGGCAGGGATTTTGCTCGACGATACATTGCTGGCGGCCACGGGGCCTGGATGCCGCACCCTCGGACTGGACGGCCTCGTTGTTTCCGGAAACGCCTACGGGACGGAGATCTACTCGGACGAAGGAGTGTACGGGGGGCTTCATCCCGGCGTCGATGTCTCCGCCACGGACAAGCAGATTCATACTAATGTAGGCGGGACCGTCTACTTCTATCGGCCTCGAGATGAGCCGCCCGGCCAGCCAAGGCTAGCATTCCGCCGGAGCCAAACACCCGGCTGGCCGGGGAGGATCCATCCAGTTGTTAGGCTGCCATATGGTGTGCTCTTGTGCAGTTACCTCTGAAGGGTTGCCCGATTTGCAGGAGGAAGGATGGTCCGTACGACTCCTCCGTTGAGCGCCCCTTGACATCTTCACTAAAGAGCGTATATTTACAGCAGCGGTGAAGATGGATGAATTGGTGAAGATAGAAGGCACATTTGATGCGGGGGCCCTGCGAGTCCTCCGTGAGACCCCCGGCCTCACGGCGAGCCGAGTGGGCTCCATCAGTGACGTCGGGGTCGATGCTGTGATCGAATTCGCAGGTGTGCGGAGAGCTGTCGCTGTGGAGTTCAAGCAACGTGCGAATGCCGCAAGCGCGTGGCAGCTTGTTCACTACGCCCGGGCTCATCCGGAGATTCCGCTCATTCTAGTTGCGGGTGAGTCGACAGCGGAATCGCGGGCCATTCTAAGACGTCACGGGGTAGCGGTGGTGGACGGCTTGGGTAATGCCCATATTGAAGTGCCCGGGCTACTCCTGCACCTCGAAGGCTCCTCGCGAGGTCGGTCGTACAGAAGGGCTCGGCCACCGCGCCTTGCTGGAAAAGCTGGCGTAATCGCTCAGGCACTCCTGCTTCACCCCAATCGGCCGTGGCACATCAAGGACCTCACTAGGGAAGCGGCCGTCTCAGCCGGCCTGGCGCATAGAGTGCTCGGCAGACTCGAAGCTGAGAATATAGTCGCGACCGAAGGCACGGGCCCAAAGACAGTTCGAACCGTGGTCGATTCCACCGCACTCCTGGACCTGTGGGCGGAGGAAGAGAAAAGCCGACCGACTCGTACCCCCGGCTACGTCCTTGCGCAAACGCCTCGCCAATTGATTGGGAAGGTGGCAACTGGTCTTCAGCAGGCAGAGATAGAACACGCACTAACGGGCGCTGCCGCCGCGAGCCTCATCGCGCCATTCGTTACGGCGCTTCCCATTGTAGAGGTGTGGGTGACAGCGATGGCGGCTGCGGACAAGCTACAAATACATCTTGGTGGCGAGCAAGTCCAAGATGGTGCGAACGTGATCGTCCTACAGCAAAGCGACGATACGCCGTTAGCATTCCGTGAGCAGCGGGTGGGGGCTTGGGTCTCGAATCCCTTCCGTATCTATGTTGACCTGCTTAGAGATCCGCGTCGCGGGAGCGAACAAGCGCAGCATCTCCGGAGAGAGG
>Ga0184633_10000007_pt1 | contig 64454 bp, 50 predicted proteins | sample PLM31_170_b1_FD_133156 | JGI IMG/M metagenome (GOLD analysis project Ga0184633, IMG submission 133156) | Groundwater sediment microbial communities from an aquifer in East River, Colorado, USA - PLM3-1_170_b1 | ecosystem: Environmental > Terrestrial > Soil > Riparian zone | place: USA: East...
CGCAGCGCGTCCGCACGCTGATCAAGCAGGATTTCGACCGCGCCTTCGCCCAAGTCGACGTCGTTGCCTGCCCGGTGACGCCGACGACGGCGTTCCCCATCGGCGGCCATGGAGACGATCCGCTGTCGATGTATCTGGAGGACGTATTCACGCTCCCGGCCAACCTGGCCGGCGTCCCCGGCCTGGCGTTCCCCGTCGGATTCGACTCAGAGAGCCTCCCGATCGGGATGCAGCTGAACGGCCCGGCGCTCTCCGAACCGCTGTTGCTGCGATTGGGCGACGCGTACCAGCGGGAAACGGATTGGCATCTCCGCTCGCCGAAGTATGGACAATGAGCCGTGCAGCCCGCCGAGCGGACCTCTTCGTTCGCGCCCGCGGGGACGAGTCCCGGCTAGGCCTCGGGGATTCCCACCTGCGCTGGCATCGCAGCCGCCAAGTGCAGGTGGGAATCCCCGAGGCGCGACACAGGGGATGTCATCCCGGCTTGATGGGCTCCGCCGCTAAGGCGGGCAGCCGGCCATGCCCCACGGAGGTCCTCCGATGAAGGTCGTCATCCCGATGGCCGGCTACGGCACCCGCCTGCGCCCGCATACCTGGTCGAAGCCCAAGCCGCTGGTGACCGTCGCGGGCAAGCCGGTGTTGGGACACGTCCTCGATACGTTCGCCAGCCTGCCCTTTGTCGAAGAGGTCGTCTTCATCGTCGGGTACCTGGGGCAACAAGTCGAAGAGTACGTGCAGCACGCCTATCCCGGACTGCGGTCGGGCTTCATCGAGCAGCGCGAACTGCTCGGCCAGTCGCATGCGATCTGGCTCGCACGCGAGCGCCTCGCCGGGCCGATGCTGATGGTCTTCGTCGACACGTTGATTGAAGCCGACCTATCGCGCCTGGCCCAGGAGAAAGCCGGAGCCGTGGCCTACGTCAAGGCCGTCCCCGACCCGCGTCGATTCGGCGTGGCCGAGGTCGGCAAGAACGGGCGAGTCACGCGCCTGGTCGAGAAACCGGAGGACGTCAGCAACAACCTGGCGGTCGTCGGGCAGTACTACTTCCGTGAATCGGCCGAGTTGCTGAAGGCGATCGACGTTCAGATGGAGCGCCGGGCGCAGCTCAAGGGAGAATACTTCCTGGCGGACGCCATCAACGTCATGTTGCAAGGCGGGCTCGACATGCGCGTCGAACCAGTCGAGGTCTGGATGGACTGCGGCACGCCCGAGTCGCTGCTCGAGACCAACCGCTACCTGCTGGACCACGGCCGCGACAACTCGGCTGAAGCCGCCGGGCGGCCGCAAGTGCTCATTGTGCCCCCCGTCTACATCGACCCGACGGCCGAGGTGCGGCAAGCGGTGGTCGGGCCGCACGTGACGATCGCCGCCGATTGCGTCGTCGAGCGCTCGATCTTGCAGGACTCCATCATCGACGCCGGATCGAGCATCGTCGACGCGACCCTGGCGCAATCGCTCATCGGCCGCGACGCCCGCGTGGTCGGCCGCCATCGCTCGCTCAACGTCGGCGACTCGTCCGAGGTCGGCTTCGCCTGAGGCTATCCGCGGTGTTCCCTCCAAACTCGCGGGGAGAATCCAAGACAACGCGGTAGGGGCGCGGCATGCCGTGCCCCTACGATACCAACGCATGAAAACCAGAGGTCCCTGGTCGTGTCAGGCCGGGCTGTTCCGCAAGATCGCCGCCGCCAGGAAGAGGGACACCCCCAGCAAGTACAGGTCCATCGCGGCCAAAGGTGGCGGGTCCCATTCGAGGCGGGCGAACCAGGCCGCCAGCAGCGTCGTGAAGAGAAGCAGGAAGGCAGTCCCAGCAAGCCTCCCGTAATTCGGCCAGGGGCCGGCGACCATCGACCCGACCATCAAAGCAATGAGAAGCCAGGCCGCGATCCACAGGGGGGTGTAGAGCGGCCGCAGAAAGCGCCGCAGACTCCGCCCAAGCAGCGCCGCGGTGACGATCGCGACCATGGCAACCGCCGCGGCCGGCGCCCAACCCGGCAGCAGGGCGAGCGCCGACAGCTGGGCCGCCAAGACGCCCGCCGCCAACGACAGCCCCAGGACACACACCGCCATCCATTCTTCGGAACGGCGGAACGTCAGCGCACCGGCATATGCAAGCAGTGCGCCGGCGGCTGCAAAGGCGATCACAGCCGGCCCGGAGAGAGAGCGGCCAAGCGCAAGGCCGGCCACCGTGAGGAGCGCCGCCAGCGCAACGACCGGCAGCGTCTGAAGCCAGAAGCGCGGTCCCATCGTGGGTGCTATCGCTGCCGGACCTCCGACAAGGCTTCGACATCGAACGGGACTTGATCCACTCCAAGTAGGCCGGCCAGGAGCATGCTCAGGCGGGCATCGATCGAGACCAGCATCTGCAGGGCGGCATCCTGCGGACGGTACGCATGGGGATACTCGATGTCCACTGCGAGCACGCCTGCCTCGCCGGGGTCGGCGCGATTGATGGCGGCGAAGGTGAGGGCCTCACCTGACGCCTCGGTTTGCACCGGAGGCGCGATGAGGGTGGCGCGGTCATCATCGGTGAGCCAATGTTCCGCCCGACGGGGCAGAGGCGTGGCGGTGCACGAGGCGCCCGGCGTGCCATAGCCCGCGTCCGGAACACACGGCGGCCGCGCGGCAGCTTCCGTCTGGCGCGGGACCGCCAGGGTGACGATCTGCTCGGCGACCACGGCGACTCCGGCATCGGCGGCGGCCTGCGCGGCCCGTTCCATCCGGCTGCGCTCGACGAACAGCCGCCCGACGTCCACCGCCAATGCAAGCAGCAGCAGGACGATCATCAATAGGATGGCCACGACGACGATGACCTGCCCGCGCCGCCTCATGGATTCTGATACTCGATGCGGCTGACCGCTTCGGCCCGCACGGGAACGGTCACCAGCAACGGCAGAGTCATGGTCAGCGGATACTCCAGGCGCACCGCCAGCGGATAGCCGCGCGGCAAGGGCCCAGGCTGGTCACGCGGGTATTCGTATTGGGCTGGATCGATGTCGATGAGCACCTTGTCGGCATCGACACCGGCCAGGGCAGCGTGGATGGCGGCGATGATCTCGGCGTCGCCATCGTCGGGGTCGGTCAGCGTCGCTCCGGCGCGGGCGCCTTCCCAGGCCGCCTGAGTCAGCACGAGTTGCGCGTTCATCAGGATCCCCAGGTTGACCAAACCCAGCATCACGAGGAGCAGGACCGGCAGGGTTATCGCCAACTCCACTACCGATTGACCTCGGGGTGGTCCACCGAGGCCCCGCGCCCTCGCCGCCCTCAAGCGCGTAGTCGCAGGCTTTAGCCTGCGCCTCAGACGCAGCCTAAGGGCTGCGGCTACGGATTTGCGGTAGCGACTGCCCCGAGCAATGGACATCGCCTTCGCTTGATTCACCGTCGCCGGTCCAACGTCTCCGATCGACTCGAAGCCTTGCACCTTCATCGTCCTTGAGCGTGAGTCGCAGGCTTTAGCCTGCGCCTCAGACGTAGCCTAAAGGCTGCGGCTACGGCTGGGGGTAAGCATTGACGATTCGGCACTGACCGCGGACCACTCACCACGGACCACTCCTTCATTGGCCAAGGAACAGATGCAGCAACGGCGGGGCCAGGTAGATGATGAGGAGTGCCGGAAGAAAGAAGAACACCAAAGGGAAGACGATCAGGATAGGCAGGCGGCGGCTCGCCTCTTGCGCCCGACGGCGCCGCCGGTTTCGCAACAGACCACTCTGCACACGCAGGGCCTTCGCCAGAGACGTTCCCAGGCGGTCGGCCTGCCGGACAGCGGCGGTGAACGCCCGCAGATCGTCCGACGGATTGCGCGCCGCTAGGTCCTCCAGCACCTGCTGACGTGGATGTCCGCGGTCGAGCTGGCGCACCAGACGTCGGAGTTCGTCTCCCAGTCGCCCCGGAAATCGTTCGGCAGAGCGGCGCAGGGCCACCTCGAAGCCCAGCCCTGCCTCCAGCGCCAGCGACAAGCGGTCGAGGAAATCGGGCAGGGATCGGTCAATCTCCCTCTCACGACGTTCGAGTCGGAGCGAGATCCACGTCGTCGGCCCCGCCCAGGCCGCTGCCACGAGCACGGCGCCGAGGAACCATCCGACGAGATCGGCCCGGCCAGCTATGGTCAGGGCAGCCAGGACCGCGCCGATCCATAGGAGCATCCATCGCAGAGAGGCGAAATCTTCCGCTTCCCAGGGAACCCCGGCCATCTGGAGCCGCGACGTCAGCGCGGGATCAGCCCAGCGCCGCCGAACCTGGGACGGCATCCAGATCGCCCGCATCCACGGGAGCCAACGCACCGTCGCCGGCGAGGGTGCCCCAGCGCTGCGCGGAGGGAAACGCGCGCTTAGCATGTCCGCCGCCGCCAGCCCAAGGCTTCCGATGGCGAAAGCGGCCAAGGTCGCGGCGCCTAGAAGAAGCAAGTCCGTCATCATGAGATCGACCCGTCAGCGAAACCTGCACTTGCAGCCGTCCGTCTCGCCCTCGCGCACATCGTCCCGGCGGCCACCATCTCAACGGCTCTCAGAAGCCGATCCTCATCAGCCGCGAGATCACCACCCAACCCGTCAGCTGAAGGATGAGGGCGAACACCAGCAGCGCCTGACCGATCCAGGTGTCGAACAGGACGTCGATATAGCGCGGGTTCGATCCCAACAGGAGCGCGGCGGAGGCCGGCACCAGCGCGACCAAGACCCATCCCGAGAGCCGGCCTTGAGCGGTTACCGCGCGGATCTCCTGTTCCAGCTCGACACGCTCGCGCAGACGCTCCCCGGTTTCGGAAAGCATCCGAACCAGATCGCCGCCGAACTGCCGCTGGAGATGGATGCCATCGACGACCAATCCCAGGGATTCCTCCGGGTACGCATCGAGCAGCCTGTCCAACCCCTGTTCGAGAGGAAAACCCAGAGCGATCTGGCGAGAAAGCCCGCGCAAGGCCTCCGAGGCCGGCGCCGTCAGCTCTTCGGCGGCGTAGACGACCGCCTGCGGAAACGAAAGTCCCGCCGACAAACCGGCGGAAAGCGCATCCATCACCTGCGGAAGCTGTTCACCAAATCGACGTCGGTAGGCCTCGGCCCGGCTGGCGACCCACGCCCGGGGCACGAGGGGAAGCGCCAGTGCCAGGGCCGCTCCGAGCAACGGTCCGGCGATACGCAGGCCGAGCACCCAGCCGATGAACGCGGTCAGAACGAGAACGGCAACGACGCGTGAAGGCTTGGCGCCAAGCCCGGCATCCATCCAGTCCTGAGCCGTCCTCCTGACAGGCGCGATCGCCAGGAACGGACGCGCAAGTATCTCTAACGGGTCAGGCAGGCCGCGCACCCATCGGGCAAGTTGCCCTGGCGGCGCCAGTCGCTCGATGTGGAGGCTCTCGCCGGTCCGTTTCCGCCAGGCGCGGCGCAAGGCGTCATGTTCGACCCACAGGGCTAAGGCGAGAATGGCCACGGCGAACGTCGCGCCGACAAGGAACGCGGGAAGGATCCCAGGCCGTTGGCGAACCAGCGCGTTCAGCCCTTCCCTTCCCAGCCATCCGGTGGCTGCAACCAGGACGATGGCCGGAACCCCTGTCAGGGCGACCCCCTCCCAACGTCTCACGCCCTCACCTCCAGCACGTCCACCTCACCCGTCGTGCGCGTTTCGGTGGGAGCCGGCGGCCGCCTCGAAAGTAAACCGCGGCCGCAGGCGCATCTCGCCGCCATCGCCGCGAGCTATCTCGGTGATGGCCGTCACCACCCGCCGGCCGTTGGGCAGCCGGTCCTGCTGGACAATGACTTCGATAGCGCCGTCGATCATGCGCCGAATGGCCGATACCGGCAGCTCGAACCCGGCCATGAGCACCATCGACTCGAGGCGGATGAGGGCATCGGCCGGCGAATTGGCGTGCAACGTGGTCAGCGAGCCGCGATGGCCGGTATTCATCGCCTGGAGCATGTCAAAGGCTTCCCCACCGCGCACCTCGCCGACGATGATCCGATCCGGTCGCATGCGCAGCGCGTTGCGCACCAGCGTGCGGATCGTCACTTCACCCTGACCTTCCAGGTTGGCGGGCCGCGACTCAAGCGAGACGATATGGGGGTGCTGCAGTCGCAATTCGGCGGCGTCTTCGATCGAGATCAGGCGTTCGCTCTCCGGAATGCATAGGCCCAGCGCATTCAGCGTGGAGGTCTTGCCTGAGCCGGTGCCGCCCGACACGATGATGCTGGCGCGTTGCCGGACGGCCGAGGCCAGGTAGGCGGCCATCGCTTCGGAGAGCGTCCCCAGTTCCACCAGACGATCGAGGGTGAACGGCTGGCGGGAAAACTTGCGGATCGTCAGCGCCGGGCCGTGCAAGGCCAGCGGCGGGATGATGACGTTCACCCGAGACCCGTCGGGCAGGCGGGCGTCGACGAGCGGGCTGCTCTCGTCGATGCGCCGGCCGATCGGCGCCACGATGCGATCGATCACGTGGCGAAGGTGGGCTTCGTCGCGGAAGGTGATCTCGCCGCGCTCCAGCCGGCCGTCGCGCTCGATGTAGACGTTCCATGGATCGTTGACCATGATCTCGTTGATCGTCGGGTCGGCCAGCAACACCTCCAGCGGCCCGAGGCCGACGACGCGATCGACGACGGCCCGCACCAGGGCGGCCTGTTGGGCCCGAGTCAGCACTTGCGGCTCGCGCCCTACCAGCCGTTCCGCCCGCCGATGCAGGTCGTCACGATCCGGTACGCCCGAAAGTGCCCCCGAAAGCATTTCGCTCTCCACTTCCGCCGACAGCCGCTGGTGGAGCTCGTCCTCGATGTCGGGCAAGGAAGGCGTGGTCACGCCGCCACCCTTCCGGCGTGCGGGCCGGCGGCCAGGGCCCGGGCTGCCGCTGCCAGCCGACGCCCCAGAGCGCTATGTCGATCCAGAACGCACGGGCGTCCGAAGTTCACATGAAAGCCGACCGCGCGCGGATCGGTTGGGAGCGTGGCCAACAAGGAGACCTGGAGCCCGGCGGCGATCGAACCCGGATGCGCCGGGTGGGCCCGCGTGAACTGATTCAGGACCAGCCGGGTGCGGGGGCGCGCGGCGGGATCCATCGCCTCGAGCAAGCGCTGGGCCGCGCGCAGCGCCGGGGGGTCGGCGGTGGCGACGACCAGGATCGAGTCGGCCAGAATCATCAGCGGCTCGACGTCGCGCGGCGGCCGACCGGGCAGATCGAGCACGGTCCATTCGAATCGGGAGGAGACGGCCACCATCAGAGCGGCGACAAGGTTCGGGTTTGTGACCGCCGGCCTCGCCGGACCCGCCAGGAAGTGCAGCCCGCCCGGGTGTTTTTGCAGCACCAGGTCGAGATGGCGCGCGGTTAGCTCGGAGGCAACGGGCAGCAGATCGGCCCAGGTTCGTTCGCTGAGCAGGTCGAGCAGGAGGTCGTCGCCAGAGTCACCGACATGGAGGTCGACCAGGAGCGTTGCGCCGTACGGGGTGAGGGCCAGCGCCAGATTCGTCGCCACCAGCGATGCGCCGCAGCCGCCTTTGGCGCCGGTCACAGCCAGCACGGGCATGCTTCAATCTCCTTGCGGCCGGAGGAGCGGAAGGATGGCGAACCCGTTGCTGCGCGCGTACAGCACCGCCGTGGCTTGATCGAGCGTGACAGCCAGGGTCAGCCCACTCGTCACCTCGGGACCGCCCAATACATCCAGCACCTCCACGGCACTGACGATGACGGCCGCGTCGGCGAGCGGCGCACTGGATTGGTAAGCGAGCAAGTCGAGCCGGTCGCCGGTGCCGAGAGCTGGCAGTGGGGTCGCCAGCCAACCGGACGGCAAGATCATGGCCCAGCGACCATCGGGGAGGCGCGAGGCCAATCCGGCCTCTCCCCCGCTGAGCTTGGAGGTCAGCAAGACTTCGTTGGCCGCGAGGGGCACGATCGCCACCCGCCCGGCGGCTTCCGCCGGGGAGGTTAGGGCGTTGACAGGTAGGATCGCCTCGGGCACGGCGCGCGCGTCGAGCATGCTCTCGTCGAGGACGGCCCCCGGCCGGATCTCCTGGCGCGCGACGATAGCCAAGCGCGTTGGAACGGCCGACAGCCGCAGACGGTCGAGGTAGAGGAACGTCAGGAGGCCCGCCAATCCGGCCAGCACCACGGCGATGACCAGATAGAAGGGCAGCCGGCGACGCGCACCGGCCGCCCACGAAGGCGTCGTTTCAGGCGATGGTCCGGCCGAATTCGAGCGTTGCATGAGCCCCCTCAGCCCGGCTTGTCGCGGAAGTGATGTCCCCCGGGACTGCTGACAAGCCCTAACTTCTCGAAGCATAGCCCCACGTGCGCCCCGGGTCAATCCCCAGGTGCCTTTTTCGGAGGAAAGCAACGGCCGGCCGCTGAAGGAGAACTCCTCCAAACCCCGGCGGATGCCACCAAGCGCTGCCAAGCAATATCAGCTTGGCCTCCCTCAGGCCTTCGGTTGACACAACGCTCTGTGGTTGTCTGGCTCTTCGCCTTTGGCTTCGTCCACAGCCGCTTTCGTCGCGCCCATCGATTGCGCGCTCGTGGAGCGCCATTTCAGTCCCAGGCGGCGAGCGCAGGCGGTTTGCGACAACCGCAGCTTCGTACCCTCCTCCAAGTCTCTCGGGCTGCACGGTCCGCGTTCAACTCGCCGCCTGGCGAGGGGATCCACCGAATCGCGACGTCCACCAAAACCACGCCAAGCCGCGCAAAGGCCTCCCTATTCTCGAGAATCGGTTGACTCGGTTCTCTCCCGCATGCTAGGTTGATCCGCAAGTACCACAGTACTGGTCGGCGGAGTTCGGATCGGGGGCAGCCGTCTCGCTACAGGACCCCGGCGGCACGCCTCCCTGAAGTCTTCGGCTCTCCAGCCTTTCCGTTCTGGCCCTTGTCGGCATCGACCGAAGCGTAGGTCTGTCACGGACACCGCGGGAATCCTTTCGGACATGAGCGCCACGAACGCGACCCCCGCTCTGCGCCAGCGGTGGGGCAGCGGGTCTTTCGTGGTCGCCCCGCCTCGGCTTCTGAGACTTCCTTTCGTCCGCCAGGAAGTCCTCCTGGTGTTCCTTCCTCTCCTGGTGATTCCGCTGGCGGTTTTCATTGCCACGACTCTCCCGGCGGGCGTCGACTTTCGCTTCAACTTCTATCCCGCCGGGCAGGCGGCGCTCGCCGGCCAGAACATGTACTTGGTCAACGGTTTCTACACACCGCCATGGATCGCCGTCGTCCTGGCTCCCTTGGCCCTGTTGCCCCTCCAGGCTTCTTGGGCCATCTTCACCCTCCTTTCGCTTGGCGCCTTCCTCGTCACCTTTCACCGGATGGGTCTGACACGTCAGCAGCTTGTGCTCCTGGCCCTGTCCCCATTCGTCCTCTTCAATCTGTGGCACGGCAACCTCGACTCCTTCGTCCTCCTTGGCTCGATCCTGTCGCCGGCCGCAGGAGTCTGGCTCCTCCTTCTCAAGCCTCAGCTGACATGGCCCTTGATCGCCCTGTGGCTCTTCCGATGCCGCAAGAACCCCAGGTCCAGATCCTCGATCGCCTTCGTCTTCTCGTTGCTCGCCGCCTCGACCATCGCCGGCCTGGCCTGCCTTCGTCACCTGCCGGACCCGCAAGCCATGCCTTGGAATACATCGCTTTGGCCGATCAGCCTTCCGATCGGTCTGATTCTTCTCGTGTTCGCCGCCCGCTACGACGACGAGAAGATGGCCCTGGCCTCGGCCCCACTGCTCTCCCCGTACCTAGCCATCCACTCCTGGCTGCTCTCGACTCTTCCTTTTCTTCGGCGGCCCCGCTTTCTCGCCTGCTTCGTCGCTCTGGCTTGGGTGGCCGTCACCCTCAGGGCCGTCTACACCCCCTGAACATGCCAGCCCCCGGCGGTTGACGGGAGTCGACCAGGCTTTCGCCTCCGGCGCCGAATCGGGACGGTCTTCCTCCGCCTCGGCCCTATCCTCAACTTGCACGCTCTGCCTCGACCGTCTAGGATGGTGGCCGATCATGCCGCTCGAGTTGGTCGAGTGCCATTCTGGCTATACTTATGGGGAGAGACCGGTCGCACTCACCTGGCAGGGCGACCGGCTGATGATCGAGAGCGTCGAGGCCGCCTGGCGAGTGCCCGGCGGTCGGCGCTTCCGTGTCCGCACGGAAGACGGACGCATCTTCGAGCTGTTTTACGGAGAACTGTACGATGAGTGGCGCATCCATCTGGCGTAGCGACGTAGGGGCGAAGCATGCTTCGCCCCTACCCCCAGCGTAAACCCCGAGGGCCTCTACCCCATGCGTGACTTCGTCTCGCGCCGAGTCGCCGCCGTCCCCCCGTCCGGCATCCGCCGCTTCTTCGACATCGCCGCCACCATGGATGACGTCATCTCCCTCGGGATCGGCGAACCGGATTTCGTGACGCCGGCGCCCATCCTGCAGGCCGGCATCCGCGCGCTCGAGCACGGCGACACGCATTACACCTCCAACTCGGGCACGATCGAGTTGCGCCAGGCGGTGGCGGAGCATCTGCAACGACGCTACGGCGTTCCGTACGACGCTCGCAGCGAAATCCTGATCACCGTCGGCGTATCAGAGGCGCTGTACCTGGCGCTGGCGGCCGTCCTCGACCCGGGCGATGAGGTCATCGTCCCCACCCCGTGCTTCGTCGCCTACCAGCCGGAGGTCGTCTTCGCCGGGGGCACGCCTGTGCCGTTGGCCACTCGCGTCGAAGACGCCTTCCAGGCGCGGGCCGAGGCCGTCGAAGCGCTGATCACGCCGCACACCAAGGCCTTGCTCATCGGCTACCCCAACAATCCAACCGGCGCGGTGATGTCGCGCGAGAACCTGCTGGCCCTGGCCGATGTCGCCCAACGTCGCGACCTGCTGGTCATCTCCGATGAGATCTACGATCGCCTCGTTTACGGCGCTCACCAGCACGTCTGCTTCGCCGCGCTGCCCGGCATGCTGCCGCGCACGATCACGCTGGGGGGCTTTTCCAAGGACTATGCCATGACCGGCTGGCGCATCGGTTACGCCGCCGCGCCGGCGCCGGTCCTGGCTGAGATGCGCAAGGTCCATCAGTACACGATTATGTCGGCGCCAACGATGTCTCAGGCGGCTGCCGTTCACGCCTTGATGGACGGCGAGGAGCACGTGCAGGCGATGGTGGCCGAGTACGACCGGCGCCGGCGGCTGATCGTCGGTGGGCTGAACCAGCTCGGTCTTCCGACGTTCGAACCGCTCGGCGCTTTCTACGCTTTCCCTTCGATCGCCGCCAGCGGTCTGACGGATGAGGCCTTCGCCGAAAGCCTGCTGCAGGAGGAGCGCGTCGCCGTCATCCCGGGAAACGCCTTCGGCGCCGACGGGGGCTTCGTCCGATGCTCGTATGCCACGGCCTACGAGAAGCTCGAAGAAGCGCTCGAGCGAATCCACCGTTTCATGGAACGGCATGGATGAAGAAGTGGCCAGTGGTCAGTGGTCAGTGGCCAGAGACATCCGTTCTTCACTGGCCACTGGCCACTGACCACTAGTTGGAAATGCCCCCTCCCCCCTTCGAGCCTGTCATCGGCCTCGAGGTGCACGTCGAACTCCTGACGCGCACCAAAATGTTCTGCGCCTGCCCGGTCGTCGACCCGACCGAAACCGAAGCCAACCGCGCCGTGTGCGAGGTGTGCACCGGGATGCCCGGCACGCTTCCGGTTCTCAACCAGCGAGCCGTCGAGCTGGCGCTGCGCGTCGCCCTGGCTCTGGACTGCACCGTCGCCGAGCACAGTCTCTTCGCCCGCAAGAACTATTTCTATCCGGACCTTCCCAAAGGGTTCCAGATCTCGCAGTATGAAGCCCCGCTGGCCACCGGTGGCGCCCTGGCGATCCCCTCCGGGATCCCCTCCGGGATGCGAAGCGCGATGCTAAGCGCGATCCCCTCCGGGACGCCAAGCGCGGATCCAGAAGACGGGCCCTTCGACGATGCTCACACCGTCCCGGTGCCCTCCCGGGAGGGCAGGCACGAGCGGCGGGTCCCCATCCGGCGGGTCCATCTGGAGGAAGACACCGGCAAGCTCGTCCATCGCCAGCAGAGCTCGCTCATCGACTACAACCGCTCGGGCGTCCCCCTGCTGGAGATCGTCACCGAGCCCGAACTGCACTCGCTCGAGGAAGCCAAGGCCTTCGCCACCGAGCTGCGTTCCCTCTTGCGGACGCTGGAGGTGACCTCCGGCGACATGGAGAAGGGCGCCATCCGTTTCGAGGCCAATATCTCCCTGCGCCCGGTGGGCCAGCCGGCGCTCGGGACGCGCACCGAGATCAAGAATCTGAATTCGTTCCGCGCCATGGCCCGCGCCGTCGCTTTCGAAATCGAGCGCCAGGGCCGCTTGCTGACGGAGGGTCGCCCGGTCGAGCAAGAGACTCGCGGCTGGGACGATGTGGGCGGACGTACCCTGCCGCAGCGCGACAAAGAAGACGCTCATGATTACCGCTATTTCCCCGAGCCGGACCTGCCGCCGCTGCGCGTCGATGCGGCCTGGCTCGCGCGCGTGCGCCAGTCACTCCCCGAGGTGCCCGAGAAGCGCCGCCGCCGCCTGGTCGAGACGCTCGCTCTCTCGCCACGCCTCGCCGCTCAATTGGTCGAGGACGCCCACGTCGCCGATTACTTCGAGCGGGCGGCCTCGGCCGCACCGGCCGTCGCTCCGTCGAAAATCGCCAACTGGGTCACCGGCGAGTTGTTCGCCTTGCTTCACGCAGCGGCCACCGAGATCGACGCCTGCCGGGTCGACCCGGCCGCCTTGGCCGAGCTCGTCGCCATGGTCGAAGGCGACTACATCAACCTTCCGACCGGCAAGGCGGTCCTGCAACGACTCTTCCAGCAGGGTGGCAGACCCTCGACCATCGTGGACGCAGAGGGGTTGACCCAGGTCAGCGACGCGGACGCCGTCGATCGCCTGGTCCTCCAGGTCTTGGCCGAGAATCCCGAGCAGGTCCGGCAATACCGCCAAGGGAAGACGGCTGTGGGGCAGTGGTTGTTCGGGCAGGTAATGCGCCATGCCGGCGGGCGGGCGAAGCCCGCGCTGGTCCAGGACCGGCTGAAGGCGTTTCTGGATGTCGGAAATCAGGGCTCCGGGGTGAAGAAGTGATCAGTGGCCAGTGGCCAGTGGTCAGTGAGCACGGGCCACCAACCGCTGGTCTCCGACCACTGCTGGCGAGGGGTGGATGGCCAGGATGCGCCTCGGTCGACAACAAGCGCGGCGAATGCTGGTCCCCCGCGAATCGCGCTTAGCATCGCGCTTCACCTCCCGGAGGGGATCCCGCCCTCACCCCTTCGGGCACCCCTTCGGGTGCACCCTGGGTGTGCGCCGAAGGGCGTGGCGCCCTGCCCCCTGGGGGCGCCCGAAGGGGCGTAGAGGGCGAAGGGGCGTAGAGACCGAGCGGCGAGCGAGGGGCTTGCCGGCCCCTACGGGTGCTGCGCTAGGCGGGGCCAAAACCGAATCGCTTGAGGTCCTTACGTGAATGCATTCGAGATGGCACAGGCTCAGTTCGACAACGCCGCCCGCAAGATTGATCTCGATCCCAGCGTTTCCTCGGTGCTGCGCTGGCCCCTGCGCGAATTCCGCTTCCAGATCCCGGTGCGGATGGACGACGGGTCGATCAGCGTCTTTTTCGGGTACCGCGTACAACACAACGACGCCCGCGGGCCGGCCAAGGGCGGGATTCGCTTCCATCCCAGCGAGACCCTCGACACGATCCGGGCCCTGGCGATGTGGATGACGTGGAAATGCGCCGTCGCCGACATCCCGTTGGGCGGTGGCAAGGGCGGAGTCGCCGTCGACCCGGCCACCTTGAGCCTGGGCGAGCAGGAACGGTTGTGCCGCGGCTGGATCGACCAGATCTGGAAGAACATCGGACCCCGACTGGACGTGCCGGCCCCGGATGTCGGCACCTCGCCCAAGATGATGGGCTGGATGATGGACGAGTACACCAAGCTCGTCGGGGCCTACACCCCGGGCGTCATCACCGGCAAGCCCGTCGGGGCGGGCGGCTCGCTCGGGCGGACCGCGGCCACCGGCTACGGGGTGATCTACACCCTGCGCGAGGCTCTCCGCCACCTGAAACTCGACTCGTCGAATCTGTCAGCTTCCATCCAGGGATTCGGTAACGTCGCCCAGTTCGCCGCCATGGGGTTTGTCGAGCAGCTCGGCGGGAAGGTCGTGGCCGTTTCCTGCTGGGACCATGACGACCAGACCTCGCATACCTTCCTCAAGAAGGACGGGGTCGACCCCCGCTTCCTGCAGACGATCACCGACGTTTACGGCTCCGTCGACAAGGGCAAGGCCCGCCAGGCCGGCTACGCCATCGACGAGGCCGACGCTTGGCGGGCGCAAGACGTCGACGTTCTGATCCCGGCGGCCATCGAAGGCCAGATTACCGGCGACACCGTGAGCCAGATCGGCCCGCGCGTGCGGATCGTGGCCGAAGGCGCCAACGGCCCGACCACCCCTGAGGCCGACCAGGTGCTCGAAGCCAGGGGCGTTTTCATCATCCCCGACTTCTTATGCAACGCAGGCGGCGTGACCGTCTCGTATTTCGAGAGCGTCCAGAACGACATGAACTACTACTGGAGCCGGGACGAGGTCCTCGGCCGTCTGGACGAGAAGATGAGTGTGGCTTTCAAGGCCGTGCTGGAGATGTCGCTCGATAAGGGCGTCTCGATGCGCAACGCTGCCTACATGGTGGCCATCGATCGGGTAGTCCAGGCCATGGAGTTTCGCGGCTGGCTGTAACGGTGCCCCCAGCAAATACGGCATACACGGGAGGAAAGTTCCTCCCGTGTGTTCGTTCTAAGAACATATGGAGGTCGTAGTCGTCGTAGGGGGTGGGGAATTGTGGAAACCCGATGACGTGATGGGAAAGACGCCCACAGGCGCCGGTATTCGGGGTCAATCCACCCACCAGTCGGACACCCCGGGCATCAACGCTTCCACAGGCACCTGTGAGCGGTTTCGGGAGGAATATGGCAGGGACGCCTGGCGCCAGGAGCAATACCATAGGGGTGGCGGAAGGAGGGTGGGGAAACCCTATATATAAGGAAGAGAGCGACGAGGCAGGGGCTTTCTATCCCCAATGTAGCGGGGTAATCCACAGATTAGGTGGGCTTATCCACAGGGGACGGGCTGGCGGGACCGTAGAATCGTGACATGGATGGCTCTGGGGAACGGGTGAAACAACCAGAAAGCTGGACGGATCCCGTCCGCCGTCGCTGGGAGTCATTGCCTGCCGAGCGGCGGAGGGACCTGAACCGCGTTTTCAGCCTGCTGCCGGGCAGCCTTCGGCGCTGGCGAGGGTTGCTGGAGGCCGGGTTGACCCATGTTCGGCTCGCGGCCGGAGATCGGCGCCGGGTGGCGATCCTTGGGCCCCCCAACGCGGGCAAGTCCACGTTGTACAACCACTTGATCCTGGACAATAAGGACCAGGCACAGGTCGGCCCGCAACCGGGGACAACTCGCGTCGCGCAAGAGGGCGACGTCGGGCTCTTCGCCGTCGTCGACACGCCCGGGGCCGACCCTTCGACGGAGGCTCCCCTGAGCGAAGCCGAAGGGCTCAGGACAGGCCCTTCGACTTCCCCCTCGTCTCGCTCGGGGCCGGGGCTCAGCGAAGACCCTGGGATGGAAGACGCCCTCGGCCGTGCCCTCGACGCCGCCCGCCGGGCCGATGTCCTGGTCATTCTCTTTGATGCCACCCGCCCCATCGGCGTGCCGGAAAGAGACCTTTTCCAGCAGCTGGCTGGTTTCGGCAAACCGTGGGTCGTGGCCCTCAACAAGATGGACGCCGTGGCCGGCGATCGCGCCAGGACGCACGGCCGAGCGGCGCAGGCGTTGGGCCTCAGCACCCACGATGTGGTACCGGTCAGCGCCCGCACCGGCGGCGGCCTCGAGCGGCTGCTGACCGAAATTGCCAGACGAGAGCCGGAGATCGTCGCCGCCTTAGGGGAGGCGCTGCCGGCTTACCGCGCCACGTTGGCTAAAGCCGCTATCCGGCGAGCGGCCTCCACGGCAGCCGCCATCGCCCTCACTCCGCTGCCGATGCTCGATTTCATTCCGCTGATGGGCGTGCAAACGGCGCTCGTTCTGGCCCTGGCCCGCATCTATAGTTACCGCATCACTCTGGCCCGAGCGCGAGAACTGATGGTGACCTTCGGCATCGGCCTGATGGCGCGCTCGCTATTCTACGAGCTGATCAAGTTCGGCGGACCTCCCGGCTGGCTGGTTTCGGCCGGGGTCGCCGCCGGCGCCACCACGGCCCTCGGCTACGGCGCCGCCTCCTGGTTCGAGCGCGGGGAACGCCTATCGCGCGAGCGGTTGCAGGGGATTTCTCGCTCCGTCGGGGAAACGTTTGTGGGGAGACTGCGCGGCCGGCGGCGGCCGAGGCGGGGGGAAATCGAGCGCGAAGTGGAGATCATCCTCGAGGATACGCCGCCGCCCGAGGCGTGATCCCAGGCCCCCGGCTTATAATTCCGACGTGACCACACCCACCCTCCATCTCGCCTCCGAATCGGCCGACCTCCAGCGGTCCATCATGCGCGAATTGCTGACGTTGGCGGTCGACCCGAAGATCATCTCCCTGGCCGGGGGCCTTCCCGCCAGCAGCTTGATGCCGCTGGCCGAAGTGCGCCTCTGCTTGGACGAGGTACTGGAGACCGAAGGCGCCCGCGCTCTGCAGTACAGCCCGCCCTACGAACCCTTGCGGCAGTGGATTGTCGAGTGGATGGCGCGCCGCGGTGTTACCTGTACCCTCGACGAGGTCTCCATCACCAGCGGTGCGCAGCAGGGCCTGGCGATCCTGTCGCGCTTGCTTCTCGACCGCGGCGACCCGGCGGTGATCGAAGCGGTGACGTTCACCGGGGTCCAGCAGGTGACGGCCGGGCGTGGAGCGCAGGTCCGGACGATCCCCACCGATCTGACAACCGGCGCCGACATGGAGGCGTTGGAAGAAGCGCTGAGCCGCGAGCCCCGCCCGCGTTTGATCATCCTGATCCCGGACTTCCATAACCCGTTGGGCGTTTCGCTCACCGCCGAGAAACGAAGACGGGCGGCAGGCCTGGCGATGGCCTACGGGGTGCCTCTGATCGAGGACGACCCCTACTCGGCGCTGCGTTTCGAGGGCGAGGCGGTGACGCCGATCAAGGCTTACGACGAAGCCGGCCTGGTGTTCTACGTCGGGTCGTTTTCGAAGTTGATCGCGCCGGCCTTGCGGCTGGGCTGGATCGTCGCCCCGGCAGCGCTGGCCGACCGCATCACCGTCCTGCGCGAATCGCTGGATCTGGAATCGTCCGGCCTGATTCAGCGCGCCGTCCACCGCTTCGTCAGCCAGGGCATGCTCGAGCCTCACCTGGAGCAGCTTAACCGCGCCAACCGCCAGCGACGTGACGCGCTCTTGGCCGAGCTGGAGGCGCACTTCGGCGAGGATGCCCATTGGACCCGCCCGGAAGGCGGGCTGTTCGTCTGGATGACCCTGGCGCCAGACGTGGATACCTGGGATCGCTTTCGCCCGGCGCTCGATCGAAGGGTCGCCTATATCCCGGGAGCGGCGTTTGCTGTCGTCGGCGGGGCGCGCAACGCGCTGCGCTTGAACTTCAGCAACGTCGGGCCGGAGCGGATGGGCGAAGCGGTGGGGCGCCTGGCCCAGGCGTTGCGGGCCGGCTGAGTCCAAGCCGACTTCGCATCGGGCGCGCCTCATGCCCTGTGGAGGCCTGGGCCTTTGCCTGGCATCTAAAGGTGCCATCTCGCGACGACGGTCTGGGTTAAGGCTTGGACTCTGGGCCCCCGCTTTCGCGGGGGCGACATAGCTCCTGAAGTCATTTCCGCGAATCGCGCTTCGCATCGCGCTTCGCATCCCGGAGGGGATCCCGGAGGGGATCCCGAAGTGGAAGCGTGAATCCAGAACACCCCACAGGGATTCGGCAGGTCCGGTCTGGTGGTCCAGGGCGGACCTATCCATGACCTACTCCCGACGACCCAAGCCGAAAGGTGATTTAATGGGACATGATCTGTCCGCCTTGATGGCGGAGGGGGAGGAGGCGACACATGGCTGAACAGGCGCTGGACGCCCGCCCGATCACGGAGGAGGGGGACTTCCTCCGCCTGAAGGGCATCGACCACATTCACTTCTGGGTCGGCAACGCCAAGCACGCCCTGTACTACTGGTGGAAAGCCTTCGGCTTCAAGCCGGTGGCCTATTCCGGCCTCGAGACCGGCAACCGCGCCTTCGCCTCCTATGTCCTCGAGTCGGGCAAGATCCGATTCGTCGTCTCGGCCGCGTACGGACCATCGCACGAGATGGCGGCGCATCACCTTTTGCATGGCGACGGGGTCAAGGTCGTCGCGCTGGCGGTGGACGACGTGGAGGCTGCCTATCGAGAGACGACCGCCCGCGGCGCCCAGGGGGCGTGGGGGCCGCGTGAGGAAGGCGATGACCACGGCGTCTTGCGCACGGCCGCCATCCGCGCCTATGGCGAAGTTCTGCACGTCTTCGTCGACCGAGGCGACTACAACGGCGCCTTCGCCCCCGGTTACCGGCCTCTGGAATCCCCGGTGGAAACGGCCGGGCTGGCGGCGGTCGATCACGTGGTCGGCAACGTCCAGCTGGGCAAGATGAACCAATGGGTGCGCTTCTACCACGAGGTGATGGGGTTCCGTCAGCTGATTCACTTCAACGATCAAGACATCGGCACCGAGTACTCGGCGTTGATGTCGAAGGTCATGGAGGGCGGCGCCGGGCGGATCAAGTTCCCGATCAACGAGCCGGCCGAGGGCAAACGCAAGAGCCAGATCGAGGAATACCTCGACTACTACCTGACCCCCGGGGTGCAACACATCGCCATGGCCAGCGGCGACATCCTGGCGACAGTGCGGACCTTGCGCCAGCGCGGGGTTGAATTCCTGCGTGTGCCCGATGCCTACTACGACATCGCCCCGGGTCGGGTCGGCAAGATCGAGCAGCCGTTCGAGGAGCTGCGCCGGCTGGGTATCCTGGTCGACCGCGACGACGAGGGCTACCTGTTGCAGATCTTCTCGCGCCCGATTCAGGATCGCCCGACGTCGTTCATCGAAGTCATCGAGCGCCATGGCAGCCGCGGCTTCGGCAAGGGCAACTTCAAGGCTCTGTTCGAAGCGCTGGAGACCGAGCAGGACGGTCGCGGGAATCTGTAGTTCCAGGCCCGATTGGTGGAACACGATTTCCTCTCGTGCGCAGCGGGCAAGCAGACCAGTGGGTCTGAAGGCCCGCCTGCCTCGCCCCCCTTCCCCCTCTCTCCTCCTGAAAACCAGGTGCGGGGTACAACAGCAGGTTCACCCGGATCGAACGGGGGAGTCGAATCCGCGTGCGCTATGTGACGTTCGCCCCGCGAGATGCCCCGGCATCCTCGCGCCTCGGTGCCATCGTCGGTGAAGTGGTCGTTGAATTGGCCGGGGTCGACGGCCTGCCGGCGACGATGCTGGGGCTCCTCGAAGCCGGTCCGGTGGGGTGGGAGGCGGCGGCCCGCGTGGCCGAGCACGGCGGGCGCCGTTGGCCACGCGCGGATGTCTTGCTGCACGCGCCTCTGTCGCGGCCTCCCAGCGTGCGCGACTTCTACGCCTTCGAGCGGCATGTGGCCGCCTCCTTCGCCAACCGGGATAAGCCGGTCCCGCCGGAGTGGTTCGAATTCCCCGCCTTCTACTTCTCAAATCCGGGATCGATTGTCGGGCCGGAAGACCGGGTCGCCGCTCCCCCAGGCTCGCAGGCTTTGGATTACGAGCTCGAGGTCGCTTGCATCATCGGGCGGAGCGGCCGGGACATTCCCGCAGGAGAGGCCGACCGCTACATCTTCGGATACTCCATCCTGAACGACTGGTCGGCGCGCGACTTGCAGCAGCGAGAGATGCGGGTCGGCTTGGGGCCCGCCAAGGGAAAGGATTTCGCCACCTCCCTTGGCCCCTGGTTGGTCACCCCGGACGAGCTGGGGAAGCCGAGCGGCCGGGTGGGGGTCTATGATCTTGCGATGGCGGCCAGGGTCAACGGCGCAGAAAAGTCGCGCGGCCGTCTGGCCGAGATACGGTATTCTTTCGGCGAGATGATCGCCCGGGCTTCTTCCGGCGTCGACCTTTTTCCGGGCGACGTCCTTGGCTCGGGAACCCTCGGGAGCGGCTGCCTTCTCGAACTGACGCGCGGCCAGGGGCCCTGGCTCCAACCCGGCGACGTGGTCGAGCTGGAGGTCGAGCGATTGGGAGTCCTGAGGAATACTGTGGTCAGTAGTGAGTGGTCAGTGACCAGTGACCAGTGATCAGTGACCAGTGCGGATCGCCCGCGAATCCGTCGACTGGTAACTGGTGACTGCTAACTGATCACCGGTTCCTACGAAGGAGGTTCGCGATGCCTTTCTACTATCGCCTGGGCGAGCTGCCGCGGAAGCGGCACGTCCAGTTCCGCAAACCCGACGGCGGGCTGTACCGCGAAGAAGTGATGGGGCTAGATGGCTTTTCCGGAATCGAGTCGATTCTGTACCACCACTTCCTGCCGCCGCGCCTCGTCCGCTCGGAGGAGCTCGGCCCGACGCGGGCCGAGTACGCGCCGTTCGGCCCGCTGCGGCACCGAGCCTATGCTACGGCCGACGTGCCGGCGGGCGGCGATCCGGTGACGGCGCGGCGGGTTCTGCTGGGGAACGCCGACGTCACGTTAGGTGTCAGCCGGCCGTCGCAAAGCATGGGCTACTTCTACCGCAATGCCCAGGCCTATGAGGTCTGGTTTGCCCATGAGGGCTCCGGCGTGGTCCACACCCAATTCGGCCGTCTGACGTTTGGCCCCGGCGACTACCTGGTGATCCCCTACGGCACGACCTGGCGCATGGACCTCGACGGGCCGGCGCGCTTCTTCGTGATCGAGTCGCCGTCGCAAATCGAGCCGCCGCGCCGGTACCGCAACGAATTCGGCCAGCTGCTCGAGCACGCGCCCTACTGCGAGCGCGACCTGCGGCCGCCGGAGGCGCTCGAGACGCACGCCGAGCGAGGCGAGTTCGAGGTCCGGGTCAAAGTGCGCGACACGATGACCCGCCACATCCTCGATCACCACCCTCTCGACGTCGCAGGTTGGGATGGCTACCTCTATCCCTGGGCCTTCAACATCCACGACTACATGCCCATCACCGGGAAGGTGCATCAACCCCCGCCGGCGCATCAGACCTTTCAGGGCGGGAACTTCGTGGTGTGCTCCTTTGTGCCGCGCCTGTACGACTACCACCCGCAAGCCATCCCGGTGCCCTACAACCACTCCAATGTCAACTCCGACGAGGTCATCTACTACTGCGACGGCAACTTCATGTCGCGGAAGGAGATACAGCAGTACGACATCACGCTGCATCCGAGCGGACTGCCCCACGGCCCACAGCCCGGGGTGACGGAGGCCGCCATCGGGGTGAAGGAGACGCAAGAGCTGGCCGTCATGGTCGATACCTTCCATCCGTTGCAGGTGGCGCTGGCGGCACTGGAGTTCGAGAAAGCCGACTACCAGGCGTCGTGGCTCGAGGGAGATGGGATGTAGGGACGAGGTACACCTGCCCTCCTCGCCAGGACACCGAAGCGGTGTCCTCGTCAGGACACCGAGACGGTGTCCTCTTCAGGATACCGAAACGGTATGGCGGGCGGCCTGGGTACCTCGTCCCTACGGCGGATGGCTTCTTCTGACAGTCTTCGAGACCTCCTCGTTCGCGGGATCGCCGCAGCGAAGGGGGGATCCAAACAGGAAGCGCGCTTCTACCTGGAGTGGCTTCTGCGTCGGGACGCGCCGGGGGAGATGCAGGTCGATGCCTGGTGGTGGTTGAGCCAGGTGACCGACGATCCGGCGGAGGTCCGACGGTGCATCGAAGAAGTCCTGGCCCGAGATCCGGCCCACCCGCAAGCACGCCGGGCCAAAGCCGTCTTGGACGGCCGCCTCGAGCCGAGTTCCGTCATCGACGCGGACCACCTTCCAGCGTCCCCCTCCCTGGCCGAGGACGCGCCTGCCAGCGAGAAGTTTGACTGCCCGCGCTGTGGAGGCCGGTTGGCGGCCAGCGCGGATGGCGCGTGGCTCGCGTGCGGCTATTGCGGGTGGCGCCGTTCGCTGGCGAGTGGAGAGACGGTCGCCGAGCGGGATTTCGTCGTGGCGATGGCTACGGCGCGCGGGCACCGGAAGCCTATGCGGACGCGGACGTTTCGTTGCACCGCATGCGGCGCGCCTTACATTCTTGCGCCGGAAATGCTTTCCTTGACCTGTCCATACTGCGCATCGGCGTTTGTTATCGAACACGCCGGCTCTGAAGAGTTGATCCCTCCGGATGGAATCCTCCCTTTTCAGGTCTTGGATCCGGCGCGGAGCATGGGGGAGGCGGCCCGGGACGTGCGGACCTGGCTTGGCCTTTACCTACCGCTGTGGTCCTTCGATCTGAGTGGCCAAGTGCCGTGGAAGGGCGTTCGGGAGGATCGCGAGAATAGAGTCAAGGAGACAGTGACCGGGACACTCTTGGTCTTGGAAAGGCATCACCTTGTGCCGGCCAGCCGCCGGTTGCCGGAGGGCTGGGCCCGGTCCGCGCTCGCCTACGACGTGAAGGGCCTTCGCCCTTTCCAGCCGGCGGCACTGGCCGATTGGCCCGCAGAGACCTATCAGGTCCCGATGTCGGATGCGGCGGTCGTCGCTCATGCCGAAGTCTTCGCCGGGGTCCGTGAGCGGTCACGGGGTGAGATTCCGCCTGGTGTACAAGATGTGGGGTTCGACTCGAGGGGTTTTGCTTTCGATGGGTTTCGGCTGATCCTCGCCCCGGTCTGGATCGGCCTGGACGGCGGGACCTCCCCCCGGCCGACAATCGTCGTGAATGGCCAGAGCGGAGCGGTCGGCGCGGAAAAGGGCCGCCGCGCTCCGGGATGGTTTTCCCGCCTCCTAGGGATCCGCTGAACCAACCTTGGATCCCCGGGCCATCGATGCGCCGCGCGGGGGATGACGATCGGTGGCGCTCAGGATGAGCCCGAGTTGAACGGCGATTACTTCCACCTGCCACAAGAACACGTGGTGTATGGGCCGGGCAGCCTGTCCAGGCTAGGCGCCGAGGTCGAACGGCTCAATGGCGAGCGCGCCTTCCTGATCACGGGCCACAGCCTCGCCGAAAAGACTGACTTTGTAGCCCGGATCCGTGAGAAGCTCGGCCATCGATGGGCCGGGATGTTCGCCGGGATTCGCCAGCACACACCCAAGAGCGATGTCGCCCGGGGAGCGGCCGAGGCAAGGGCGGCCCGGGCCGACCTCCTCCTCAGCTTGGGCGGAGGCAGCCCGATCGACGGGACGAAAGCCGTGGCCCGGGCGATCGAAGAGGCCGACGGCCGCTTGTTGCCTCACCTGGCGATCCCCACCACGCTGTCGGCGGCGGAATTCTCCCATCTGGTCGGCGTGACCGACGAAGAGAGGAAGGCCAAGACCGGATTTGCCGATCCCCGCCTGGTCCCGCGATCGGTGATCCTCGACCCGGAACTGACCCAAGCGACGCCGATGCCGCTCTGGCTCTCCTCAGGGATGCGGGCTATGGACCACGCTGTCGAAACCCTGCTTGCTCCCGGCGACCACCCGATCCCCGAGGTTATGGCGCTGGAGGCGATCGACCGGCTGTTCCGACTGCTTCCGGCTTCGAAGGAAAACGCGCAGGACGTGACCGTTCGGGGCGAGCTTCAGATCGCGGCCTGGATGTCGTTTTTCGGTGAAGTGAACACCGCGATGGGCATGAGCCACATCTTGGGCAGGCGCATCGGGGCGCGCTACGATGTCCCCCATGGTGTGACCTCCTGCATCACCCTGCCGTGGGTGATGGAGGCGGAGGCCGCTCGCAAACCTGCCCCGTTGGCCGCGATCGGGCGGCGGATCGCCCGCGAGGCTCGGGTGGAGGGCGAGTCTGAAGCGGCGCGCGCCGCGGCGCAGGCCATCCGGGATTTGGTCTCCCGACTTGGGTTGCCGGCGCGGCTCAGCCAGGTCGGAGTTCCGCACAACGATCTGGCGTCGATCGCCGAGGCGGCGTATCCTCCGGGAGAGGAACGCGCCCGGGCGTTGGAGTTGCTCGAGAGGATGTGGTGAGACCCGGTCGAGGTGTCAATGGGTCTGGGGGTCAAGGGGAGCGGCTGGCGGGCGGCCGGGTCCACCCCTTGACGCCTCGACACCTTGACCTTCGGCCTCGAGTTGTCACCTGTCAGAGGCCTCGATGACGATCATCACCCTCACCACGGACTTCGGCCTCAAAGATGGGAACACCGCCGTGATGAAGGGCGTGATCCTGGGGATCTCTCCGCAGGCGCGCCTCATCGATCTGAGTCATCTGGTCGGGCCACAGGACGTGCGCCAGGCCGCCTGGATTCTCGGCCGGGCCGCCCCGTATTTTCCCGACGGCACAATTCACCTGGCGGTGGTCGATCCCGGCGTCGGGACGGAGCGCCGGCCGATGGCGGCGCGGCTGGGTTCGCACCTGTTCGTCGGCCCCGACAACGGGCTGATGACGCGCCTGCTGGAACGCGCCGAGCGCCTGCGCCAACCGACGGCGTTCGTCCATCTCGACCGGCGGGAATGGTGGTTGCCGGAGGTCAGCGACGTCTTCCACGGCCGCGACGTCTTCGCGCCCGTCGCGGCACACCTGGCCAATGGGGTCTCCCTTGAGCAAGTCGGTTCGCCGGTCGCCGATCCTGTTCGACTGCTCTTACCGCGGCCGGAGATCATTCCGCAAGGGGTGCGGGGCATCGTCGAGCACATCGATCACTTCGGCAACGTCCGCACGAACATCACGCGCCAGGATCTGGGCGAGGGGCCTCCGGCCGTCGTCCGCGTAGCTGGGGCCACGATCGACGGCCTGGCCCGCACTTTCGGCGAACGACCTGCCGGAGAGTTGATCGCGCTGTTCGGAAGTTACGGGGATCTGATCCTGGCCGTGGTCAACGGCGATGCCGAAGCCCGGCTGGGAGCGCGAGTGGGGGACGAGGTGGAAGTACTGACCGGGAAACGAGCGAAAGACCCCGGCTAAAGCCGGGGACTACAAGCCGGGGCTACCCGGAAGTCCGAATCGGAAACTCGATTCCACTTCGCAGAACATCAGCGGTTTCCGCGTCGGGGGCCAAGATCCACAGAGTCTGGTCGAAGGATCGTTCGAGCCGCACGGCGCCCCGCTGCCAGCTCCACCGGCGATCGGTCTGTTCGGTCTTCCGCTCGCCGAAGCGCGACCCGGCGTACTCGTCGAAGGCCTCGAGGAACTCGAAGGCGTCGCGCGCGCTGTCCCACGCCGTCAGCAGCACCAACGCGTTCTCCTCCTCCGCGTCGTTGATCCAGACCCGGTAGGCGTCGCCGCCCCATCCGGCCGCGGCTTGTTCCGCCTCCCGTTCGGGGATGTGCTCATCGAGCACAAGCCGGGTGAACCATTCCCCCAGAACCGCCGCGTCGAGCGCGCGCCAACCCTCGCCTAACGCCTCGTTCAGGTCGGGCAGGCTGACCGGGATCGGCTCGGCCAGCCCGTACCGTTCCGGATGGAGGATGACCTCCGTCGTCGTCGGTGGATCGAGGTAGGCGGCATCGACCGCCGCCCAGCCGCCCTTGCGGAACAAGAACTGCACGAAAGCCAGGCCCTCATCGTAGGGGAAAAGGAAATCCGCCTGAAGGTAGGCGGGGGCGGAGTCGAAGACCTGCGGTTCATATTCAGCAATATCCGCGCTCAGGTCCAGCAAGTCCTGGTCGGTGGCATAGGTTCGCCACCAGTGGCCCTCGGCCAGAGAGGCGTCGCCCTCGATCAACGCCGAGATCGCGGCGCAGCGCTCCGAGTCCTCCTTGCATCCTTCCTCGCTGTAACCGAGGCCGTCTCGCAGGTCGTAGTGCTGGTCCTGCAGCGCGTGGACGTACTCGTGGGCGTAGGTGAGGCGCTCCGAGCCACCCCATCCTGAACCGACCACGTACATCTTCTGCACTTCGGGGTCGTAGTAGCCAGCCACCTGCTCTTCGTAGAGGTCGGCGTAGAAGTCCCACAGGTGGAAACCCGGCTCGAGCAGTCCGAACAAGGCGAGGACCCGGGCATCGTCCTCCGCCTCCTCCTGGGTGTAGTCTCCGAGAAAGTCATCGATGACCCGCTGGCGAATCGATTCGGGAGATAGAAGCTCGCGGTCGAGCGGGCCGCTGGGGTACAAGCCCCGCACACTGGAGACCTGGCTGTGGATGCGGTCCATGTCGAGAATCGGATTGACCGTCGGCGTGGTTTCCAAGGCCTCCGGCGTGATGGTGGAGACCGCGCTAGGTTCAACCGTGTGTATGGCCACAGTGGCTGGGGGTATCGCCAGACGATCGACGAGGCTGCACGCGACGAGCGCGGTGGGGATAGCGACGAGGAAAGAAAAGCGACGGGTGAGGATATAGATCTCCTACACGCTTCCCGGGGGCAGGCATTTCGCCGTAGGCCCAGGCTCTGGCCTGCGTCCGGCCGCCGCCTAAAGGCGGCGGCTACGCGGGCATTTTACTGGACGGGATGGACGCCAGGCGCGGGGCTGGCATTCATCCAATACCCGCACGCTCCGCGGTTAGCTGCGTCCGAACGCCGCCCAAAGGCGGCCGCTACGCGAGTTTCCCTCGAAGATCTCCGGAGATCCCGTTTCACCACGTAGCCGCAGGCTTTAGCCTGCGTCAACGCGCCGGGCTAAAGGCGCCCGCTACGCGAGTTTCCCTCGGAGATCTCCGGAGATCCCGTTTCACCACGTAGCCGCAGGCTTTAGCCTGCGCCCGCGCGCCGGGCTAAAGGCGCCCGCTACGCGAGTTTCTCTGCCCTCAAGCGACGCCCTGCACCAGCCCTCCCGGCTGGCAGGTGCGGCAGAAGGAGGTGATGCGCTGGTTGGCGGTGATTTCCGAGATCGGGTTCCCGCAGCGCGGGCAGGCCTGGCCGCCCCGCATGTGGACGGCGAAAAAATCGCGCGGCTTGAGGTGGATGTCGTCTGCCATTTCCTGGCGCACCTGGTCGACCGCCTCCGTCAGAGTCTGGCGCATCGCACGATACAAGGCGTCGACTTCATCCTCGGTCAGCTTCGTTCGTTTGCGATAGGGGTGGAGTCGAGCCTGCCACAGGATCTCGTCGGCGTAGGCGTTGCCGATTCCGGCGACGAAGGGGGCGCGAGTCAGGATCCCTTTGATCTCACCGCGGAAGGACTTCAGCCGCCGACGGAACTCCTCCGGGTTGATCTCGAGCGCTTCGGGGCCCATCTCGTCGAAGGTCGGTATCAGGCGCGTGTCACGGGTCAGGTAGAGCTGGCCCATCTGCTTGCTGTCGACGTAGCGCAGCTGTTCGTCGGGCGAGGCAAAGGTCAGGGTCACGTGGACCGGACCGGCCTTCTTCTCGGCCGGTGCGCACAACTGAAAGCGGCCGACGAGCTTCGGGTTAGCGGCCAGCGTAAAAGGGGCGCGGGGGAAGTCGAAGAGAAGGAACTTGCCCCGCCGCCGGACGTCGCCGAGGCTGGCCCCTGTCAGGCTCGCTGCGAATCCGCCGCCGGTCAGGTCGCGCACCACCACCGCCGCACCCTTGGGTGCGAGAGTCACGGCCTCGATGCGCCGACCGCCGAGGCGGCGGGTGAGCACCTCACGCACGACCTCGAGTTCGGGGAGTTCGGGCATCGGCGCGAAGTGTAGCATGCGGCCCGTTCCCGACCCTGCGGGCGCGGGACTCGCGTGCCTTGACGGAATCGTCATCGTGCCTTCGGCCCGTCCCTCCGGTTAGAAGGACCCCCCATCGGTCCTGTTGTCAGCTCGAACGAAATGACTAAGACTCAACCCACTTTGTCCCATTCGGCGAGCAGCCAACCTCCTCCGCCTCGGCACGGTCGAGCCGCAAACCCGAGCCCGGATCCCGGGAGTCCACCAATGAGCCGGAACCGCATCTCACTCACCTTCCGCGCGATCATCGCCCTGCTGGCGGCCTCGGCGGCCTTCGGGGGCGTCGCAGGCGGCGAAGCCCTGGCGGCCCCCCTGGGGGCCCCTTCGCTGGGGTTGATCCCGGCCAGCGGGCCGCCGGGTATGACGATCACCGCCGTCGGCTCGAACTGGACGATTTCGAACGCGCCCTACAAGATCTTCTGGGAGGCCAAGGGTGGGTCCGAGCTCGGAACCTTCGGCCCGGACGGTCCGGGAAACTGGTCGGCGTCGATCACCATTCCCGGCGGGGCCGGCGCCGGACCCCACACCATCGTTGCCTGCGAGGGCTACACCAGCGAGTTCGAGCAGTGCGCCTCGGCCACGTTCACCGTGGTCCCGCCCACGGCTACGATCGCCCCGACCCGCACGCGCACACCGACCCCGGTCCCCGATGTCGATGTGCCCGCGACCTGGACCCGGACCCCCACGCCGTCGAACACTCCGATTTCCGGTTGCATCGATGGGGTCACCGGCATTTTGCCAGACGGCCGCGTCGACCTCGGCGGGGTCCTCACGACCGACCTCGTCGTGGAGGTCACCCTGGCCGATCCGACCAGCACGCATGTCCGTTTCTTCAACACCGTCGGGCTCGGAGGGGGCCTCAGCGGGACGCTGTATACCCAGTGGCCCGATCCATTCCCGGGGACGACTGTCGAGGCCGTCCCTTCGGCGACGGTCTCGAACCGTTGGACGCTCACTGTGCGGGACTACCCCGTGCGAGGGGGCCACAACAGTATCACGGTCGACCTCGATCCGAGGTGCAGCGGCTCGGGGAACATCATTGGCCCGGAAGTCACCTACTTTGTGTTCCAGAACGGCGCCGAGCCGACGGCGACGCCTCGTCCAGACGTCTGCGGTGGGCTCGGGCTGCCGGCCGAGGCGACGGTGATCGATTTCGAGCGATGGTACGAGGGGTGGACGGACGCTCTCGCCCGCGAGCAGGGCGTGCGCTTCGAAGGCTCGCTGGAGGTGATCCGTCCCACGTCGATCGTCCCCAGGTCCGGTTCCTCGGCCGCCGCCAGCGTCGAAGGCCTCGAGTTCGGCAGCGCCATGCTGCCGATCCGGATCGCCTTTGACCGTCCGCTGACGGCGGTCGGGCTCTTCGTTGGGTTCCCGGAGCCGCAGTACGTGTCCGGCGACGTGACCGCCATCCTGAGCGCCTACGGCTACGAAGCGGGCAGCACCGAACTCGAGCTGCTGGGCTCGGACTTGACATCCTTCCCGGCGGCGACGACCGACATCATCCACTGTCTGCGCTTCACCGCCGCCGAGGGCGACATTATCGCCCGGGCCCTGGTGGAGTACACCGACGCCACCGGCAACTCGCTGGCCGAACGGCGCCTGATCGACGACCTGACGATCTTCTACGCCGAGGACGAGCTGCCTCCAGATCGCCCCCCGGTCATCGAGATCACCTCGCCGACCGACGGCAGCTCGATCCCCGGCACGACCATCAACCTGCGGGCGACGATCCGCGAGGACCGCCAGCTGGACCGGGTCCACTATCAGATCGACGGCGGCGCCGAGATGGCCTTGGGCGCCGCCCCTTCGCTGACGGATCCGGCCGCCTACTTCACCGGGGCCAACTTTAGTGCGGCGCTGGTCGAGCCGGGCGCGCCCCACTTGATCAGTGTGACGGCCTTCGACAGCGCCGGCCAGTTCGCCGCCGACACCGTTACGATCATCGTCCCGACACCGGTGCCGACCCTCGACCTGCAGGCGGTCAAGATGGAAGTAGTGCAGGTAGTGCAGTGCCTCGACAATGCCCGCTGCGCCGACAACGCCGTGCCGATGGTGTTGGGCAAGCCGACCTGGGTGCGCCTGTATGTGCGCGCCGAGGGCGGCCCGCCGGTGCGGGCCGTCTCCGGTCGGTTGTGCCTAGGCCGCGTGGCGACCTGCGACAGCGGGATGGTCATCCCGCTCAACCAGATCTCGCCCGACGATGATGACGACCCGTCGGTCCACGACCGCGGGGACCTCGAGGCCTCGCTCAACTTCATTGTGCCGCCGGTCTGGTTGGCGGAAGGCACCTTGGAGATGACGGCCTTCGTCAACTACGAAGAGAGGGACGTCGACGAGACGCGCGGCGACAACAACGCCGTGCAGGCCTCGGTCTCGGTCGTGCGGCCCCGCTCGTTGACGGTCATGTTCACCCAGGTCACCGCCGATGGGATGACCCCGCCGCTCTCCGAAATGTGGACCTTCGCCGACTGGTTGGCGCGGGTCTTCCCGGTGGCGCGCATTCAAGCCGTCGGGCGCTCGCCGCTGGCCGGGAACCTCGACCTGTCGGATCCGAGCGGTGGCAACTGCGGGCGGTCCTGGAATCGCCTGCTCGACGCGCTGCGGGCGGCCTACACCTGGAGCGGCCGAGGGACGGCCTACCAGTTCGGTCTGGTGCCGGGGACGGCGAATACGGCCGGGATCATCGGCTGCGGGGAAATGGGTGGCCGGATCGCCGCCAGCATCACCTCGGGAGGAACGCGCTGGGGCCCCATCGTCGGCGCGCAGGAGCTCGGGCACAACTTCGGGCGGCTCCACGCCACGAGCTGCGGCGACGCGGACAATACTGATCCTGGCTACCCGAGGCGCGACGGACTCCTCGATGAGTGGGGGATTGACCTGGCGCTGCGTCAGTTGTACCCGCCGGCCTCAAGCTACGACTACATGGGTTACTGCGGCGGCGCCGACAACACCTGGACCTCGGTGCACACCTACCTGGCCTTGCTGGGCGGCCTGCCCGTCGCCGGCGCCGAGGCGTCGGGCGCGCACCTGGCAGCGCCCTTCGCCGCCAATGGAGAATCGAAGCTGATTGGCGGAGGCTTGATCTCGCCCGAGGGATTCACGCTCGAGCGCGGCTTCTTTCGCGCGGCGCTGGCCGAAGGAGTCGAGGACAACCTGCCGGACGGTCCCTACACCGCCGTGCTCCTCGACGCCGCAGGCGGGAGCCTGTACGCTCGCGGGTTCAATGTGATCTCGCTCAGCAACGACGAGCCGAGCGACTCCGGGTACCTCCAGATCATCCTGCCCGACCTGCCCGAGGCGACTGCGATCGTCTTCCTATACAACGGATCGGAGATCGGCCGGGTGTCCGCCAGTCCGAACGTGCCGCAGGTGGTGATCGTCGAGCCCGCCGGTGGCGAGGACTGGGGCGCGTCTGGCGCGCACGCCGTCACCTGGCAGGCGTCAGACCCCGACGGGGATGCGCTACGCTTCAATGTCCTGTACAGCACCGACGGCGGCGCCACCTGGTCGGCGACCGACGTCGATCTGACCGACGCCACGTCGGTCTCAATCGATTCGGCCGACCTCCCCGGCGGCAACCTGCTCTTCCGCGTCCTGGCCAGCGACGGGCTGAACACGGCCGAGAGCGCCACCACAGCGCCGGTGACGGTCGGCAATAAGCCTCCGCTGATGCACCTCTCCTCGCCGGTGGACGGCGACTGGCTGCCGGCTGGCGAGGCGGTCGTCTTCCGTGGCTACGCTACCGATTTGGAGGACGTCGTCCTCGATGATGGTACCTTCCGCTGGTCGTCCGACATCGATGGGGACTTGGGAACCGGGCCGACTCTCTGGGGCCTGCCGCTCAGTGTTGGGGTGCACCGGATCACGCTTTCCGTCAGCGACCGTTCCGGAAGCGTGGTCGAAGAAAGCGTGGCGATCACGATTGGCGGGCAACCAGGAGCACCGCAGGCTGCCCGGCCGTCGCTACTTGCTCTGGTCCTAGCGGTGGGCGGGCTGCTGCTGCTGGCCGTCGCGGGAGTAGGGGCGTTGATCTTCGCCATGCGGTCCAGGCCGGCGCGGCGGTGAGCGTTTCCGACGGGCCGGGACGTCCCTTTACGGCGAGACGACTCGGTAGACCGCGTACTCTCCGTCGTTGAAGATCTCTTCCGGCTGGGGGCAGTCCAATCCGAGTTGCTCGGGGACAAGCACGACGTGGGTGACCCCAAATTCGTCGCGTACCACATCGTCGGGGGTCGAATGACTACGAGTCCGCCCTTCTCCTCCAGCAAAGCGCGCGAAGTAGCGGTAGTTGTCTTCGCTGAAGAAGCGCCCCGCGAGCCTAACTTCCCGGAAGCTTCAAGCTTCCGGGAAGTTGGAGGTCATCCTTCCCTTCGACGAATCGTTGATACGCGTTTGAACCGGGGAAGAGCCCAGCCAACAATCCATTATCCGTGGATGGGCCGTACCCTCCCTCGACGATGTCCCGGTAATCCGAATACGGCCAGTCCTGTGGTTTGACAACCAGCCCGGCTGCGACCGGATTCATGTGGATATATCGGGCGACCTGTGCGAGATACGCGTCCCGGTCCACGTGGACCGCCCGAAAACGGCCCTGGAACAACGCGCCGGTGCGGCCGCGCTGCCCATTCAGGGCCTGAGCGTACGATCCACAAACTCCGGTCAGCAAGGCGGCCACGGCGTTATCGTGCTCGGGCAGGACAAGTAGGTGGAAATGGTTAGGCATCAGGCAGTAGGCGATGATCTGGATCGCAGTGCGCGCCGCCTTCTGCTTGAGCAACCGCATGAAGTACAGATAGTTCTCTTCGTGGAAAAAGACGGGTTGGCGATCGACACCCCGGTTGTAGAGATGATAGTACTCGCCGGCGTAAAAGCCGAGGTCGCGTCTGGGCACTAGACTCCCCCTGAACCCAGCCTGCCCTGGAATCTTCCCGCGAGCTCCAAGCTCGCGGGAAGCCTCTCGCGCTCATTATAATGACCCGCACATGTCCGTCGAATCCGTCCTCGAAGCGTTGCGCTTCGATCCCGAGTTCATGAAACATGTCGCGGCGTGGGAGAGGCTCCCGGCGCGGCCGGCACACTACGCCGAGCCGCCGGCGGACCTCGACCCGCGGCTGGTCGCCGCCTTGCGCGCCCGAGATCTTTCGCCGCTCTACACCCATCAGGCGGCGGCCGTCGAGGCGGCCCTGGCTGGCGAGAACGTGACGGTCGTCACCGGCACGGCTTCCGGCAAGACGCTCGCCTACAACCTTCCTGTCCTGCACACCCTGCTGAACGACCCCGAGGGACGCGCCCTGTATCTGTTCCCGACCAAGGCCCTGGCGCAGGACCAGGCCGCCGAGCTGGCCACCTTCCTGCAGGTGTTGGGCGCGGAAGAAGCGGCAGCGGTGCGCCTGTACGACGGCGACACGCCCACCCATCGGCGAAAAGCCATCCGCGACGAAGCCCGCCTGCTGATCACCAACCCCGACATGCTGCACGCCGGAATCCTGCCGCACCATCCGCGCTGGGCGGCGCTGTTCGAGGGCCTGCGGTGGGTCGTGCTCGACGAGCTGCACACCTACCGCGGAGTCTTCGGCTCGAACGTGGCCAATGTGATCCGGCGGCTGCGCCGTCTGTGCCGCTTCTACGGATCGGACCCGCGCTTCATCCTGACCTCGGCGACGATCGCCAACCCCAAGGAGCACGCTGAACGCTTGATCGAGGCGCCCGTTCGGCTGATCCCGGTAGACCTCGACGGCGCGCCGCGCGCCGAGAAGCACGTGATGATTTACAACCCACCGGTCATCGACCCGGCCCTCGGTATCCGGCGCGCCTACACCCTGGAGACGACACGGCTGGCCGAGCGATTCTTGGCCGGCGGAGTCCAAACCGTCGTCTTCGCCCGTTCGCGATCGGCGACCGAGGTCATCCTGGGCTACTTGCGCGACGCCGTTCGCCAGGACGGCGGCGAGGCGGAGGCGGTGCGCGGCTATCGCGGCGGCTATCTGCCGCTCGAGCGCCGGGCGATCGAGCGTGGGCTGCGCGACGGATCGGTGCGAGGCGTGGTGGCAACCAACGCCCTCGAGCTCGGGGTCGACATCGGCCAGATGGGCGCCGCTCTCATCGCCGGCTACCCCGGCACCATCGCCGGGATCTGGCAGCAAGCCGGCCGCGCCGGTCGGCGCAGCGAGACCTCGGCGGCGATGCTCGTCGCCTCCGGCGCGCCGCTCGATCAGTTCATTGCTCTGCACCCGGCCTTCCTGTTTGAGACCCCTCCCGAACAGGCCCTGATCAACCCCGACAACCTGGCCATCGTCGCCCGGCATCTTCGTTGCGCCGCGTTCGAGCTCCCGTTCGAGGACGGCGAGACCTTCGGCGGTTACGCCGACAGTGCGGCACTGATGGAGCTCATGACCGAGCAGGGCGACCTGCACCACTCCGGCGGCGCCTATCGCTGGGTCGCCGACGACTATCCGGCGCAGGACGTGTCGCTGCGCTCGAGCGGGGAGCACGCCGTCGTGATCCAAGACACGAGCCAAGGCAAGCCGGTGGTCGTGGGCGAGGCCGATCGGCAGATGGCGCCGGTGCTGGTTCACGAAGGCGCGGTCTACATTCACGAAGGCCGCACGTTTCTGGTGACGCGTCTGGATTGGGACAACGCGCTGGCCGAAGTCACCGCCAGCGAGGTCGATTACTACACCGACGCCGCCGAATCGGTCGAGCTGGAGGTGCTGGACGTCTTCGATGCCGACGAGGGCGCCGACTTGCGCCGCGCGCACGGGCGGGTGAAGCTGACGGCGCAGGCGACGTCGTTCCGCATGATCAAACGCTACACCCACGAGACGCTGGGCTATGGCTCGATCGACCTGCCGCCGCGCGAGTACGAGACCACCGGATGCTGGCTGTGGATCGCGCCCGAGGCGGCGCGAAGACTGGAGGAGCAGGGCGTACTGCTGGCGCCGAACGATTACGGCCCGAGCTGGCCGGACGCCAGCCGCGCCGCGCGCGCCCGCGACGGCGGACACTGTCGCCAATGCGGCGCGCCGGAGCGCCCGGATCGCGCCCACGACGTCCACCATCTGCGTCCCTTCCGGGAGTTTGGCTACGTCCCCGGCGAAAACCGCAACGACCGGCAGGCCAATGCGCTCGACAATCTGATCACCCTGTGTTCCACATGTCACCACCGGGCGGAGACGGCGCGCGGTGCGCGCAGCGCGCTGGGTGGCTTAGCCTACGCGCTCGGCAGCCTGGCGCCGCTCTACCTGATGTGTGATCCGCGGGACCTGGGGGTGCTGGCCGAGACGCGCGGCCGGGCGACGCGCGCACCGACGATCACGCTTTACGATCGGGTACCGGAGGGCCTCGGTCTCTCCGAGCGCATCTATGAGACGACGCCTGAGTTGCTGCGGGGCGCGCTGGAGCTCGTGCGGGGCTGTGAGTGCCTCGACGGGTGCCCGGCGTGCGTCGGACCGGTCGGCCCCGGCGGGGGCGAAGTCAAGGAGCTGACGGCGCGGTTGATCGAAGCGTTAATCTCCCTGCCCCCTGAGACCCCCGAATCCCCCACCCACGCGAGCGGCGGTTGATGTACCCGTACCTTGTCAGTTGCGATCCGCCGCGAGCACCATGCCATCTCACTCCGCCGGAGTGGCGGCGCCTCGCAGGCTCCAAGGTCGCAAAAAGCCCCGACCAGTCATGGTCTTAAGCGGCGGTTCGTAACTGCGAGCGCAAGTTGATACCCTCCGCCGCTTTCAGGGGCGGGGGGTTCAGGGGTTCTAGGGGACAAGGGGGGAGGGGGCTGTAAGCCCACTCCCCCTTGTCCCCTGGGAAATGGGTGATGTTAGAGTGGGATAATCGGCTGGGCAAGTCGGGCGCGCTGAGGCACGCCCTTTGCGGAGCGCAAGGGCAACGGTGCGCTCGCCGGGGGTGAGGTTTCTCACGTGGACCTGCTAGGGAAACGATATCGGGTGGAGGGCGAAATCGGCCGCGGTGGCTTGGGCGTCGTCTACCGAGCGCATGACACGCGTCTCGACCGCGCCGTGGCCATCAAGACCCTTGCGGCGGGCACGCTCGGCGACGAGGCGCGCAAACAACTGCTGAACGAGGCCCGGGCGGCGGCGCGCCTCAACCATCCGAACATCATCTCCCTCTTCGATGCGAGCGAGTCGAACGGCGACGCCTACATCGTTATGGAGTTGGTCGAAGGGCGATCGCTCCATGAACAACGCCCCGACTCGCTGGCGGGGGTGATCGACGTCGCCCGTCAGATCTGTCAGGCGCTGGCCCACGCCCACGCGCACGGGATCGTTCACCGCGACCTGAAGCCCGAGAATGTCATCGTCATGGCCGACGGCCGAGTCAAACTGCTCGATTTCGGACTCGCCCGGCCGATCGCCTCCCGCCTGACGACCGAAGGCGGGATCAGCGGGACGGTCTACTACCTGGCCCCGGAGCAGGCGATGGGGAGGAAGGTCGACGTGCGCGCCGATCTGTACTCCCTGGGGGTGATCCTCTACGAGCTGACGACCCACCAACTTCCGTTCACGGGCGACGATCCGCTGACTGTGGTCACCCAACACCTGCACGCTCCTGTGGTCCCGCCGCGCACGATCCTGCCCGACCTGCCGCCTGCGCTGGAATACCTGATCCTCGCCCTTCTCGCCAAGCAGCCGGAAGACCGGCCGGCGGACGCGATGGCAGTCGACAAGGCGCTGGCCGACATTCGGCTGGGATCGGCCGCGGGCGAGGTCGCCGCCGCCGACGAAGTCCGCATCGGTCTGCTGGCTCGCGGCCGACTGATCGGGCGCCGCAACGAGCTAGACCGCCTCCGTCGGCTGTGGTCGGAGGCGCTCGCTGGCGAGTGCGTGCTGGCGCTGATCTCCGGCGAACCGGGCGTGGGGAAGACGCGGCTGGCGCGTGAACTGATCGCCACGGCCCGCCTGGGCGGGGCGACCGTGTTGAGTGGCGGCTGCTACGAGTACGAGGCCACCACGCCTTACCTGCCCCTCGTCGAGGCGTTACGCGACTGGGTGCGAGAAGAGTCGCCGGAACGTCTGCGGGCCGTCGTCGACACCAGCGCCCCGGAGATCGTGCGCATGGCACCGGAGGCCGAAGCGATCCTCGGCCCGCCGCCTCCCCGACCGCCGCTGACGCCCGGCGAGGAACGCCTGCGTTTGTTCGACAGCCTGGCCCGGGTGTTCCAACGGATGGCGGCGCCGAACGGCCTGCTGATCTTCCTGGATGACCTGCATTGGGCCGATAGCGGCACCCTGCAGTTGCTGCACTACTTGCTCCGCCACCTGCGCCACGATCGAGTCTTGATCCTGGTCGCCTATCGAGAGATCGAACTCGACCGGTCCCACCCGCTGGCGGAGGCGATTGTCGAGTGGAATCGTGAGCGGCGGCCCGTTCGCCTTTCCCTGGGGAGACTGTCCCAGGCCGAAACCGCGGCGATGCTCGCCTCTCTCTTCCAGGCCGCGACGGTCTCGCCGGAGTTCGTCGAGGCCATCCAGCGCGAGACCGAGGGCAACCCGTTCTTCATCGAGGAGGTCGTCAAGGCCCTGATCGAGAGCGGCGTGGTCTATCGCGAGGATGGGCGGTGGGAGCGCAAAGCGATCGAAGAGCTGGCCATCCCTCAGAGCGTCAAGGAAGCCATCGGCCGGCGCCTCAATCGCCTTGAAACGACGACGTCGGACATGCTGCATTCGGCGGCCGTGATCGGCAAGACGTTTTCCTTCGACCTGCTTGCCGACAGCCTCGGCGTGGACGAAGGCGATTTGCTCCCGGCGCTCGACGAGGCGACAGCCGCTCAGCTGGTGACCCCGGTGGAAGGCGAGGCGTTCGTCTTCACCCACGACAAGATTCGGGAGACCCTGTACGACGAGCTCAATCCGATTCGACGACGACGCCTCCACCAACATGTCGGGGAGGCGCTGGAACGACGCCGCAGCGGCGACCCCCGGGCTCGCGCCCAGGATCTGGCGTACCACTTCACAGCCGCCGGCGATTCCCGGCGAGGGCTGGAGTATTCCCTCCAGGCGGCCGAACAAGCGCGCAAACTCTACGCCTGGGACGAGGCGATCCAATTCCTGACGACGGCCCGCGAGTGCGCCCTGGGGCTCGAACAGTCCGACGAAGTAGTGCGCCTCGACGCTCTCATGGGCGCCACCTACGGGGATAAGGGGCAATTCCTGGAGGCGATCGCCGCCTACCAGCGCGCCCTCGACGCGACGGTGGAACCTCGGGAACGCGTCAGCCTCAATATCCACCTGGCGGAAATGTACACGTGGGTCGGCGACAATCGGGCGCTCGCAATCCTGAACCAGACAATCGAGGAGCTCGATCCGGCGACGCAGCCGCTGGAGCTTGCCTCCGCCCGAGCGCTGCTCGCCCGCCACTACCACTACGCCTCGCAGTTCAGCCGAGCCATCGAACTGCTCAACCAGGTGCTGCCCGTCTTGGAAGAGATGGGCGACACCTTCACGCTGACCCGGACGCTTGCCTATTATGCCGGGGCCTATCAGCATCTCGCCCGCTCCGAGGAAAGCGACCGCTGGGCGGAACGCCTCATCAGCCTCGGCGAGACCAGCGGCCACACCTTTGCGACAGCGGTCGGTCATGAGTACCTGTCGGAGAACGCCGGCGTCTGCGGGCGCTTCGAGCGCGCCGCGGAACACGCGCGGCTCGATCGTCAGCTCGGCGAGCGCATCGGTTCGCTCGACCGGATGGGATGGAGCGACTTTGCGCTGGCCTTCGCCCAGGCGGGGCTGGGGGAATTGGAAGGGGCAGAAGAGACGATCCGGGACGGTCTGGAGCTCGCCGAGCGCATTGGAGACCGGCGCCTGGCCGCCCTCGCACAGGCCACGCTGGCGTCCATCCTGGCTGATCGCGGCGGCTATGACGAGGCCCACGAACTCGTCGAGGTTGCGATCGGCAGTGCCGACAGTCTGAATCAAGTGTTCATTCAATCCTTTGCGCGCTTCGCCGGCGCCTACCTCGCCCTGCGCCGCCAGGACCCCGGCACGGCCTACAGCTATCTCGCGGATGCCCGGCGCCTCTACCAGCCGACCGAGAGCAACAACTCGCGCCTGGTGATCGGCGGACTGATGGGCGAGGCCTGCCTCGGTTTGGGGAGGTTGGAAGAGGCGGCGCAGGTCGGCGGGGAGCATCTAGACCTGGCCCGGGGAGCCGGCGCCTTCCGGGAGCAGGTTCGGGGCCTGCGTGTTCTGGGAGCCGTGGCGGCTGCCGGCGGTGATCCAGCGAGAGGCCTCGAGCTGACCGAACAGGCGATCGCCCTGCACCAGGACCGCTCGGACCCGATAGAGCTGGGCAGAACGCTCGTCTTCCGTTCTTCGGTTCTTCTCCAGCAGGGAGAGTCGGAGGCCGCCCGGAGCGACTTGAGCGAAGCACTGACGATCTTCGAACGCGTCGGCGCCATCCCCGACGCTGAACAAACGCGCCGGCGGTTGGAGCTCATCTGAGCTTCCCGCGCGTAGGGGCGAAGCACCCCTCGCTACGCTCGGGACAAGTGTGCTTCGCCCCTACAGCTCGCCGGAAACTTTCGCCATGACTCGCCGCACCGTCTTCCTCCCCTATCGGCCCAAGACCATCCTCAACAAGCACAAACGCGTCGATCACTGGTTCTGGACGCGCTACAGCGCCTACCCTTACATTGGCTGCCAGCACGGCTGCGACTTCTGCTACTGCCGCGAGCGAAAGTACGCCCCCTACGACGACCCGGACGACTTCGCCTACGTCATCAAGGTCAAGGAGAACGCGCCCGAGTTGTTGCGGCGGGCGTTGACTCGCGCGCCGGTCGACCCGGTCTTCACCGGCGACTACCAGCCGGCCGAGCGCAAGTTCGGGCTGTCGCGCAAGTTGTTGGAGGTGTGCCTGGAGGCCGCCTTCCCCGTCTTCGTCCTGGAGCGCTCACCGCTCGTCCTGCGCGACCTCGATCTGCTGCGGGCCATTCACGCGCGGGCGCGCGTCACCGTTGCGTTCAGCATCATCAGCACGCCCGAATCGCCCAACCACACTCGAGTGCTAGACATTGAGCGCCTGTCCCCTCCGGTCGAGAAGCGCCTGGCGGCGATGGAACAACTGGCGGCGGCCGGGATTCCGACCGGGACGTGTTTCATGCCGATCCTGCCCGGGCTGTGCGACGACGACGCCAATGTGGATTCGGTCGTGCGCTGGACGGCGGATCACGGCGGGCAGTTTGTGCTGGCCGGCGGGTTGACCCTCGCCGATCAACAACGGGACTACTTCTTCGGCGTGCTCAGTGAGCGCTTCCCCGACTTGACGGAAAGCTATGCGCGCATGTACCCGCCGGGGAGCTACAGCCCTGCCGGGTATGACCACCGGCGCATCGGCCGGCGCGTGCGGGAGTCCTGCGAGCGCCACGGGGTGCGCGACCGCATTCCCCGGCCGATCATTCTTGGCGACAAGCGCGCCATCAACAAGCGCGTCGTCGAACGCCTGGCCAACAAGTGTTACGCGTTGGACCTCGAAGGCGCCCTGGCGAGCAAGGTATGGGCCTATCGCAAGGCGGCCTGGGCGATCGAAGACCTCGAGCAGGACGTCGGCTTGTTGTATCAAACGATGGGGCGCAAGGGGCTCGCGTCGCTGGAGTCCGTGGGGCCGGGGATCGCCGCGGAGATCGAGACGATGTTGAAGGCCGAGGGCACCCTCACCCCTCAACCGTAGCCGCAGCCTCGCGTAGCGCCCCGCCCTTGGCGGTCTGTAGAGACCGAGCGTAGCGAGGGGTAAGGCTGCGTCCGCGCGCTGGCTGACCGCGAAGCGTCCCGCCCTCACCCCTTTGGGTGCACTCTGGGTGTGCGCCGCCCTCACCCCTTCGGGTGCGCCGAAGGGCGTGGCGCCCTGCACCCTGCGGCGCGCCGAAGGGCGTAGAGGGCGAAGGGGCGTAGAGACCGTAGGGAAAGCCTGTCGGCTATGTTGGTCGCGCGGGTTGCCTCGGGTTTGGTGGCCACGGCCTATTAGCCCGCATGAAAACGCAGGCTAAAGCCTGCGGCTACGCGCCGGGAGAGCCTGCGGCTACGTTGGTCGCGCGGGTAGCCTCGGGTTTGGTGGCCACAGGACCGAAGTGGGGTTCGACTGCTCTATCGGACGATGGGAGTGCGCGGCCTGGAGTCGATAGGAGACACCGGGTCGTCGATGGCGAAGGAAATCGAGATGTTGTTGAGAGAGGAAGATGCCTCCGTCCACCAACCGTAGCCGCAGCCTTTAGGCTGCGTCTGGGACGCAGGCTAAAGCCTGCGGCTACGTGTCTAGAGGCGGCGGCTTCCACTGACCACCGACCACTGACCACTGACCACTGTGATGAAGGCGCGCATTCGCTCCACCTTCCTGAGGGATCAGCCCTCGTTGCGTCGCAGAAAGACGAACCAGTAGGTCGCCGCCACCAACAGCGTGCCGCCGATGATGTTGCCCAGGGTCACCGGAAACAGGTTGGCGGCGAGGAACGACTCCCAGGTCAACTGCGATACGTCGATCCCGCTGGCGACGGTGAAGGCGGGATCGAGAGCCTTGATCAAAAGGGCGATCGGCACGAAGTACATGTTGGCGATGCTGTGCTCGAAGCCGGCGGCGACAAAGGCGGCTATCGGCAGCAGGATGGCGGCGATCTTGTCGACCGTGGTGCGGGCGCTGTAGGTCAGCCAGACGGCCATGCACACCAGGGCGTTGCACAGGATCCCCAGCGCCACCGCCTGGACGAACCCGTAGCCGACCTTGGCGTTGGCCGTCGCCAGGGCCGTCGCGCCGACCGACCCGCCGCCGAAGGTGTACTGCCGCGTCAGGAACATCAGGACCGCCGTGCCGAGGGCGCCGACGAAGTTGCCGGCGTAGACGATCCCCCAGTTCCGCAGCAACCCTCCGGTCGAAACCTTGCGGCCGGCCCACGCCATGACGATCAGGTTGTTGCCGGTGAACAGCTCGGCCCCGCCGACGATCACTAGAACCAGACCGAGGGTGAAGACCAGGCCGGCGAACAGTCGGACGAAGCCGTACGGGACGATGCCCGTGGCGCCGGCGGCAACGGTAGTGGCGAAGACGGCGCCGAGCGCAATGAAGGCCCCGGCCAGCACGGCCAGCGTGAAGGTCGCCAGGAGAGGCGCCTCCGCCTTGCGGACCCCGAGGTACTCCGCCCGCCGGGCCATCTCGGGCGGAAGCAGGGCGTCGATGCGGACTTCCCCAGTCGTCATGCCAACCTCCTCAGCTCGAATATCCGGCCACTCGATGATCGCGCCAGCCTGGCCGCGTGAAAAGCGCGCGTGGCGTCGCCTAAAGCGGTAACCATCGAGGCTCCGCACGAGGTCTGTGGGGAGTGACGCCCTCGATCCGGATCACGCGTGGCAACTCAGGCTAGGCCGTGAATTCACGGCGTGGCCAGGGCCTCCGGTCTCCGGGCAGGGCGGGTCGCGACCAGGACGGCCGCCCCCAGGACGAACGCGCCGCCCACCACCTGGACGGCAGAGAGAGTCTCTTGGAGGACGATCACGCCGAGCGCCACGGTAAACACCGGTTCGAGGGTGCTGAGCAGCGAGGCCGCCGTCGGGCCGACCCGGCCGACGCCCGCCAGGAATAACGTCACTGGGAAAACCGTCCCGAAGACGATCAAGGCCAGGATGAGTGCCGGCTCGCCGAAGGCGACCTCCCAGGCCAGGCTGCCTGATGCTGCACCCACCAGGGTGAAGCTCAGCCCGGCGCCGGCGACGATCCACATCGCGCTCACTCGCGAGCCGGCAGCGCGCGTGGCGCGCTCGCTGAGCACGATGTACAGCGACAGACCGGTGGCCGACGCCAGGACCAGCAACACCGCCACCGGGTCGATGTGCGTTGTCGGCTGAGGGTAGAGCGTCAATACGACTCCGACCAGCGCCAGTCCCATGGCCACCGAGGTGCGACGCCCGGGCAGGCGCCCGTTGATCCGCCAGTCGAATAGGGCCACGATCACCGGGTAGACATAGAGCAAGACGACGGCGATCGAAGCCGGAAGTCGCCGCAGCCCGGTGAAGAAGAGCGCCGCTTGTGGGGCGTACAGGAGCGCGCCTAACAGCAGCAGTCTTCCGGTGGGACGGGACCCCGGGAACATCGGACGGCGAAGCAGCGCCAGGACGATCGCCAGGACGAGCGCCGCCCCGGCAAATCGCAAGCTGAGCATCCCGGTCAGGCTGAGCCCGGCAGAGAATGCCAGCTTGCCGAGGATCGACAGGCTGGCGTAGCACGCGGCGGAGGTCGTGCACATGAGGGCGCCTAGGCGGAAGGCGCGGCCATCGGCCGTCGTCATGTTCAGGTCTCCGATGATCCGGGGGAGTGAACAGGTGTCAAGTTTACCTCTCGTCGTCCGTGCGAAGGGGCGCACCATGGGCACGGAGTGGAGCGAAGCGATTCCGTCTTCCATCGCTCCCAAGGTGCCGGCCGTCGACCGGAATGTATAATCGTCGAGGGTGAAGCACGCGCTCCGCCTGATGGCCCTCGGATTCTCCGAACGATGCCCGTCGAACGGATGTTGCTGGAGTCGCATCGGCAAGCCGGAGCTGTCCCGCTGACGCCCGGCCGCTCATGACCGCGAGTCTCCTCGCCGATCGTTACCGCCTCGAGGCCGATATCGGTCGCGGCGCCATGGGCGTCGTCTACCGCGCCCAGGACGAGCTGCTCGATCGGCACGTGGCGGTCAAGATCCTCGAAGACGCTACGCTGGAGAGCGAGGGCCGCCGGCGCCTCCTGCGCGAGGCCCAGGCCGCCGCCCGCCTCAACCACCCCAACATCGTACAGATACACGACGCCGGCGAGTCCGATGGGGTCGACTTCATCGTGATGGAACTCGTTGACGGCGTCAGCCTGCGCGAGGCCGGCCGTCTTCCCGCATCCCAGGTGACGGAGATCGGTCGACAGCTGTGCGCCGCGCTGGAACACGCGCATGCCGAGGGCATCGTTCACCGCGACATCAAACCCGAAAACATCTTGCTCATCGGACGGGACCCGCGCAAGGAGCTCCGTGTCAAGTTGACCGACTTCGGACTGGCCCGCAGCGGCCCGGCCTCGCGCCTGTCGCAGGAGGGCTCCCTGGTGGGGACCGTCTTCTATATGTCGCCGGAACAAGCGCTGGGGCAAGCCCTAGACGGTCGCGCCGACCTGTACTCCTTGGGTGTCGTCCTCTACGAACAGGTCGCCGGTCGCCTGCCTTTTGATGGGGACGACGCATTGGCCGTCGTCGCCCAGCACGTGCACCAGCCGCCGGAGCCACCGTCGAGGTTCACCCCCGATGTCCCGGCAGCCCTGGAGGCCGTCATCCTGCGGCTCCTGGCGAAGGAACCCGAGGACCGTTTCGCTTCAGCGAGTCAGGTAGCGCAGGCCTTGGATGCGGCCGCGGCGCCGGCGATGTCCAATCTCCCCAGCCCCCTGACTACGTTCGTCGGGCACCGGCGGGAGCTGGTCGACCTCGACCAAGCGCTGGCTTCGTCGCGTCTCATCAGCCTCACCGGTTCGGGCGGCTGTGGCAAGTCACGGTTGGCGCTGGAGCTTGCCTTCCGAGTCCGGCCGCGATTTCCGCAGGGAGTCTGGCTGGTCGAGCTTGCCCAGCTGGCGGATCCCAGCCTGGTACCGGCGGCCGTCGCCACCGCGCTGGAGCTTCGGGAGACGCCCGGAGAGGCGATCCTCACGACCGTGTTGCGCCAACTTCATCAGCGGCACCTCTTGCTGATTCTGGACAACTGCGAGCACCTGATCGAGGCCTGTGCGGAGCTGGCCGAAGCGATTCTGCGGGGCTGCCCCGAGGTCCGCCTGCTGGCGACCAGCCGGGAGGCGCTGGCTATCGGCGGGGAGGTCTCGTTCCGGGTTCCATCCTTGTCCCTCCCCGGTGGCGGCCGGCTCCGCCCCCAGGAATTGGCGCAATCGGAAGCCGCCCGTCTTTTTGCCTATCGCGCCGCGGCCGCTGCCCCCGGCTTCGAAGTGAGCGACGAGAACGCTGCGGCGATCGGGCAGATTGTCCAGAGACTGGACGGGATTCCTTTGGCGATCGAGTTGGCGGCGGCCCGGCTGAAGGTGCTCTCGGTCGAACAGATCGCCGACCGTCTGGATGACCGCTTCCGCCTGTTGACGGGAGGCAGTCGGACAGCGCTGCCTCGGCAGCAGACCCTGCAGGCGACGATCGACTGGAGCTACAACCTGTTGTCGGAATCGGAACGCACGCTCTTCCGGCGATTGTCGGTCTTTGTCGGGGGGTGGACACTCGAGGCCGCAGAGGCCGTCTGCTCCGACGAGACGGTCCACTCGGTGGATGTGCTTGACCTCCTGACGCGGCTGGTAGATAAATCACTCGTTGTCAAGAGTGAACGAGGACAACAAGCGCGGTACCGTCGGCTGGAGACGATCCGCCAGTACGCCCGTCAGAAACTGGTCGACTCGGGCGAGGCCGAAGGGATCCGCAGGCGCCATGCCGAATGGTCCGTGCGGCTGGCGGAGGAGGCCGAGCCGAACCTCTTGGGAGCCGGCGCCGCTTCCTGGCTGGAGACGATCGACATCGAAATCGACAATCTGCGCGCCGGTCTGGAGTGGTTGCTGGAGGCGGATCCGCCGGCGGCCCTGCGGCTGGCCGGGGCGTTGGGGAACTATTGGCAAACACGTGCCCAACTGGGAGAGGGACGAGAAGCCCTCACACGCGCCCTGTCCGCCGCTGAAAACGCGCCGCCTGCATCCAGGGCCAAAGGATTGAAATGGCTGGGCTTGCTTGCCTCACGCCAGGCAGACTATGCCTGGGCCAAAGGCCCGCTGCACGAGGCTCTGGCTATTGCAGAAGCGGCGGAGGACCGGGTCGAAGTTGCCTCGGTGCATAACGCTCTAGGGCTCCTGGCCTGGTCGCAGGGCGACTACCTTGTCGCCCGCCGTCATCTCGACCGGGCGGCGTCGCTTCGCCGCGACGTGGGCGACAAACGAGGGTTGGCCGGCGTGTTGACCAACCTGGCCAATCTGTCGTCCGCCGAGGGAGATCTCGAGACGGCGCGGCGGTTGCATCACGAGAGTCTGGGAATCTTTCGCGAGCTGCACGACGTCGCCGGCATCGCGACGACGTCCAACAACCTCGGGATCACGCTCGAGCTCGAGGGCCGTCTCGAGGAAGCCCGACAACTCTTCGAAGACGCCGTCGACACCAGCAAAGAGATCGGAGATCTAACCACGCTGGCCTACTCCCTCAGCAGCCTCGGACACGTGCTGCTCGCCCTAGGGTTCCTGGCCGATGCCGGCCAACGCCAGCTGGAGAGCCTGCTGCTCTTCCGCGAGCAAGGCGAGCGCCGAGGAACGGCCTATGTCTTTGAGGGTCTGGCTCAAGTGATCCTTGCCGAGGGCCACCCAGACAGGGCGGCGCGCCTTTTGGCCGCGGCGCAGGTGCTGCGGACCGCGATCGGCGCTCCGCTCTCCGAAGCTGAGCGGGCGGAGGTCGATAGGACAGAACGAGCGACGCGCCAGGGGCTGAGCGAGGGATCCTTCGCCGAAGCCTGGGACGAGGGGACGGCCATGACGCTCGAGCAAGCGATGACTTACGCCGCGTGCGTGGAGACGGTGTAGGCAGGAGGCGATCGTGCCGAAGCAGACCTTCCGCGCCGTCCTGCAACGGCCACCCGGGGTGGGTACGTGGACCATTCTGCGCCTTCCGTTCGACGCCAGCAAAACCTATGGCTCGCGCGCGGTCAGATCCGGGTGAAGGGAAAGATCAACGATGTCTCCTTGCGCACGACGCTGCGGCCGCGGGGCGACGGTACCCATTATCTAGTCGTCAACCGCGGCTTGCGCGGCCGGATAGGGGCAGCGGCCGGCGATCGGGTGCAAGTGACGATCGACATCGACAAGACTCCGCGACGGGTGTCGCTGCCGCGCGACTTCGCCGCCGCCCTCACCAGATCACCGGCGGCGAAGACACACTTTCGCGCTCTGAGCCCGAGCCACCAAGAAGCTTACGTCGAGTACATCCGAGAAGCCAAGCGCCCCGAGACGCGCCGCAGGCGTGTCGAGGCGAGACTGGACCGGCTGGAAGAAGAGGCCGGCCGCAGCCGGAAGCCAGGCTGAGGGACGATTCCTCCGTGCTAAGCGGAGGGCCGCGCCCTTGCCGCCTGGTTTCGAAGCGCCCTCTGCCGAAGCGTCCCTGGACGAGTGGGGAATGGATACGGCGCCAAACTGTGCCATTGGCAAGGTCCAGTGCCGTCGTCCGTCCCGCCGCGGCCGGAGAAAAGGAACGCTCGATTGAGCTTCCGCATAGCCTCGCTTGTGGACGCTCCGCCGGTCTCTACGTATACTGCGCGAGATGACGCGGTCCCCTTCCGCTTCCCCTCCGCCTTGCTCCGGGGTGCTTCGCGACGCTTGTGGACGCTCCGCCGGACCTCCACGTATGCTGCACGACTGGACGCGGTAGAATGCTTCCCTGACCATGGTTGAACGATTCCGTATCCCACTGGAGGGCGCCGATCAGGCGGCCGCGCCGGCTCCCGCCCGACGCCCGGAGTGGATCCGGGTGCGGGCCCCGTCCGGCGAGACGTACGAGTGGCTGCGAGGACTGATGCGCAGCAAGTCACTGCACACGGTCTGTGAAGAGGCGCGCTGCCCTAACGTCGGCGAGTGCTGGGGCGCCGGGACGGCGACCTTCCTGATGATGGGCGACGTCTGCACGCGCTCGTGCGGCTTTTGCGATATCGCCACCGGCCGACCCTCCCCACTCGACTGGGCCGAGCCCGAGCGCGTGGCGCAGGCCGTCCAAGCCATGAACCTGCGCCATGCGGTCATCACCAGTGTCAATCGCGACGAGCGCAAGGACGGCGGCGCGCCGATCTTCGCCATGGTCATCCGCCGCATCCGGGAACTGCAGCCCGGCTGTTCGATCGAAGTGTTGATCCCCGACTTCAAAGGCTCGCCGGACGCCCTGCTAATCGTCGTCGCCGCCCGCCCCGAGATTCTCAACCACAACGTTGAGACGGTGCCGCGGCTCTTTCGGAGAGTCCAACCGCAGGACCGCTATGAGTGGGCGCAGGCGACGCTGTCGAACGCCAAGCGGCTCGATCGGGAAATCCTGACCAAGTCCGGGATCATGCTCGGCCTGGGGGAAACTCTCGGCGAAGTTCAGGCGACGATGCGCGACCTGCGGTCGTGGGGCGTCGACATCCTGACCATCGGACAGTACCTGCAGCCGTCCAAGAACCACCTTCCGATCGAGCGGTACTACACACCTGATGAGTTCGCCGAGCTCAAGGTCTATGGCCTCGGCATCGGATTTCGCTGGGTCGAGAGCGGGCCCCTGGTGCGTTCGTCATACCACGCCGAGCAGCAGGTGCAGGCGCTCAGCACACTGCATCGCACGTCCCCGGCTCTCGTCCCTGGCGCGTGATCGTCGCCGGCCGTCTCCTCCGGCAGCGAATCCTCTAGCTTTGGCCCCGCTCCGTCGGGCCCCTCGCTCGCCGCTCGGGGCCCTCCTGCACGGGGGACCAGCGTCCGCCGCACCTCTCGTCTTCATGGCTGGCGATTCGGGTAGCGACGAACGGTCAGGTGGAAAGAAAGACTGGCTCGTCCGCTAGAATGCCGATCCATCCAAGGAGGATCTGGCATGGTGCCGGCAGAGTCTCACAAGAACCGTCTCGTGTCCTGGTCGATGATCGCTATCGTTGTCGGCATCGTGCTCGGGGCTTGCTCAGCGGCGTCCGTACCTGAGGCCGTCGACCTCCAGACCACGGTCGACCTCCTGCTGACGGCCAGCGCCCCCGACGCGACTCGTGTCGTGACGATTCCACTAGCGGCGACGACGGCACCGGCGGCCACGGCGCAGCCCACTGCCTCCTTCGAGGCGGCCACCTATCGCGATGCGTCTGCCGGCTACCAGTTCGAGTACCCGGCGAGCTGGACAGTGGGGCCTGTTGAGCAACAGTCGCGCGGCGGGACAACCACCTTCACATCCTGGTCCCGCCCGACCGACGCGCTGCCCGGTGAGACGCCGGCTGGTGGGACTCGCATGGACGCCACCGTGCAACTTTGGGATCCAGCTGGCGAGCTGAACGCCTTCGTGCAGCGGTTCTTGGACAGCCTGGCGAGCGAAGCCAGCCGCCCCGCCTACGATTCTATTGGACTCGACGTCATATCGGATGAGAGCCTGACCCTCTCCGACGGCCGTCCGGCGGCATTCGTCGTGCAGGGCGCCGACGGCATCCAGGATTCCTTCTTCTTCACGACCGTCGGAGACAGGTACCTCGTCCTTAGTGGCGAGGGCGACCTGGCCTTGCTGGCGGAGGTCGCCCGCACAGTTCGGCCGATCGAGATCACGTACTAATCCCGGGCGCGCCAGACCTCCGTCTGTGGGTTGAGCTCGACTGACCACTAACCACTGACCACTGAAACAGTGAACCCCGTCACGCGCCACCTGCTCGAGAACATCGACGATCCCGATCTGGCGGAATTCGCCGTCGCCTGGGATGCGCTTGAAGAGCAGGTCGTCCGCATCTACCGCGCGGCGGCTTGTCCGCCGGCCGAGGCGGCGGCTTTCGAGCGTGGCCTTCAGTCGACGGCCGTGTCGTACCTCCGATGGGCGGAGGCGCTGGCGCCGCATTGGCGGGCTGCCTCCGTCGAAGGCGCGCCGGTGGAGGAAGACCCCTTCGATCGCATCTTGCGTACCGGTGGGGCGAAGGATGTCATTGGGAACTGGTCTCTGATGCGCGCGCTCCCAGCGGCGCGGGAGGCACTGAATCACCTGCTCTTGGAACGGGCCGTAGCGTGAAGCGGGTTCGGCGCCCCTGAATTTCGATGTCCACCTTTCGCTTTGCCCACCCGATCGAAGTCCGTTACGCCGATCTCGACCCCCAGCGTCATGTCAACAACGCCACGCTGTTTTCCTACCTCGAGCAGACACGTGCCAGGTACCTGCAACATCTCGGGTTGTGGGACGGAACCAATTTCGAGGACATCGGGATCATCGTCGCCGAGGCGAGCGCCTCCTTCAAGGCGCCGATCGAGTACACCGACGAAGTGGTCGTCGAAGCGGGAGTGACCCGCCTCGGCACCAAGAGCTTCGAGTTCAACTATCTCGTGCGATCCGGCGACGGTCGGCCTCTGGCGACCGGCCGCACCGTGCTCGTCGCCTACGACTACCGGCACGGACGATCGATTCCTATCCCCGACGACTGGCGGCGGAAGATCAGCGCATTCGAAGGGCAGCTTCCCGGAAGCTTGGAGCTTCCGGGAAGCTCGGGTCCCTCGTGAAACTCGACGCGGCCCTGGCGCCGGAGTCCATCAGGGACGTCCCGCCTCTGGCGTCGGCGGCCGAGAGACTAGGGTTCGACGCGGTCTGGACCAGCGAAACTCAACACGATCCGTTCTTACCCCTTGCCCTCGTCGCCGAGCACACGACACACTTGCACTTCGGTACGGCCGTCGCCATCGGCTTCGCCCGCAGCCCGACCGTCCTGGCCCACACCGCCTGGGATCTGGCCGCCGTTTCCGGCGGCCGCTTTGTGCTCGGCCTCGGCACTCAGGTGCGGGCTCACATCGAGAGGCGCTTCGGGATGACTTGGCCCGAATCGCCATCGGGCGGGATGCGCGAGTTGATCCTGTCTCTGCGGGCGGTCTGGAAGACCTGGCAGACCGGCGAGCCGTTGAGGTTCCGCGGCGACGTCTACCGTCTCACGCTGATGACTCCCTTCTTCAGCCCGCCGCCGATCGAGAATCCGGCCATCCCGATCTACCTCGCCGGCGTCAACCGCGCCTTGTGCCGGCTGGCAGGCGAAGTGGCCGACGGGCTGCACGTGCATCCCCTCCACTCCGCCGAATACCTTCGTCAGGTGGTGGTGCCTGCGCTGCGGGAAGGGGCGGCGAGCGCCAGGCGCGACCCGGCGGGCGCCATCGTTTCGGCCTCAGTCTTCACCGCATCCGATCCCGGTCAGGAGGACTTCGCCCGTTCGCAGATCGCCTTCTACGCCTCCACGCCGTCTTATCGACCGGTGATGGAGCTGCATGGCTGGGGCGCCGCCGCCGACCGTTTGAGCGTGCTGGCGCGACGCGGCGCGTGGGCTGAAATGCCGGCCGTCATCGATGAGGACATGTTGACCACGTTCGCCGTCGTCGCTGGCGAGGGCGATCTAGCGCAGGCGCTCCGCACGCGATACGCCGGTCTGGTCGACCGCATAACGCTCTACCTTCCCTTCCGTCCCGGCGAGCGCGATGGCTTTTGGCGCTCCCTGGCGAGCGACCTGGCCGCCGATTGAGATGTCATTCCCGCGTAAGCGGGAATCCAGACTGGGCCACCTCAGTGGGCAGGCCTAGCGAGCAGCGCCGCCTACAACGTCGTTTCCTGGGGTTGGGAATCCACATGGGGTTGCCTCTCTGGGCCCCCGCGTCCGCGGGGGCGACGAACGAGTGAGGGGTCATTCCCGCAAACGCAGGAATCCAGACTTTGCAGACTCTCTGGGCCCCCGCGTCCGCGGGGGCGACGAACGAGTGAGGGGGTCATTCCCGAGAAGGCGGGAATTCACGCTGGGCCACGTCTCAGGGACCCTGCCTTCCCGGCGGCGACGCCGATCACGATTGACCTCTTCCATGACCTTGACAGGTTCGTCGTCATGCGGTTAATAGGCGATGGTCCGCGGGCTCGGCGCGGTTCCGCAGAGGAAACGCAGGCGGTTCGTCGGGGGACGGCTCGCCTTTCCGCGGTACAAGTTTCCAGGATCGATGCCTAATCCCTCTCTGACGCCAAAACAGGTCCGATGGGTCCGACGCTGGATGACCTTATCTCTAGTCGGGCTGCTGATCTTCTTCATCGGGATCAACCCCGGCCTGATCGGGATGAATCGAAGCCCGGCCGTCGGGTTTGTTCAGGTGGGCGTTTGGTTGACCGGCCTGGGGATCCTGCTGATCGGGGCCTACGCCGCCTTACGCGTCGTCCGCAACGGCCGCCAGACGACGCTGCTCAATGACGTCGGCCTGCGCCTGGCCGCCACGGGCTACGTGGTGGCGGCGGCGGCGTCGCTGGCGGATTTCATCGGCATCGGATCGCACACCATCCGGGCATTGACCTTCGGCAAGATTCAGGTGGCCGGATTGACGATCGGGGTGCTCTTCATGGTCATTGGCATGGTGCTGTATTGGCCCTGGCCGCGCCGCGTCTCACCGGATCCGGAGCCGAGCTCGCTGTCGCCGGGGCCCAGTCCGGCGGGCCAAACGCGTTAGCGCCAGCTTCGCCTTCGGAGGATCACGCGATGAAACGTCCGATCCCGGCCCTGCTGACCCTGATGGCACTTGCGGCACTGGCCTGTTCGTTCACCGGAGACGGCGCGCCGACACCTGCCCCGTTGACGACCTCCGCCTCCGGGACGCCGGAAACCCTGACACCTGCGCCGCCGATACCAACGCCGCTGCCCGGCGGGAGCGGCCCTTGCGAAGCGAACGTGACGACGGACGTCCCCGTGTACAACCGCCCGTCGTTGACAGCGGACGAGTTTGGCGTCCTCTCACCGGGGATCCCGGTCACCCTGAGCGGCCGCACGGCTGACGGATGGCTCGGCTTCGACCCCGCCGTGGCCCAAGCCGCTAACATCGGCGTCTTTCGCCTCCGCTGGATTCCTCCCGAGACCGAGTTGACCCTGAGCGGGGATTGCGCCTCGGTGCCCGTCGAACCATGGGTGCCGGAGCCCGGCGTGTGCTATCAGATGTCGATGGCGCCGGTGGATGTCTTCCTTGCACCGGATCCAGGCGCGGCGGCGGCCGCCGTGCTGAACGTCGGGGACTTCGCCGCCGTCGATGGGCGGGTCGCTACCGGATGGCTCTTGGTCAACGGTCTTCGAGCCAACACGCCCGACGTGTTTGGGTTCATCAAGGACACGGAGGCGAATTTCAATGGTCCGTGCGACTCGGTCCCGGAGATCACGCCGTAGAGCCAACTGCGTAGAGATCCGCGGGGGCGACAGGAAGGGGGGCCCGGTGGTCGATCCCTCCCAGTAATCCCCGCCGATCTACTCAGACCCGACTTCGAAGGAGACGTAGAGAATCGTCTCTCCGTCGGGTGACCACGACGGGAGGGTGTCGCGCTCGGGGCCCGTGGTCAGTTGTTGAACATTCGAGCCGTCCGCATCCATGACGAACAAATCGAGATTGCCGGACCGGTCGGACACGAAAACAAGCCTGGCGTCATCTGGAGACCAGCGGGGTAAGGATCCCGGGCCCAGGTCGGTGACCATGCCGTTTTCGAGATCAAGCACTTTGATCCTCGACATGCCTTCGTCGCGAGATTCGAATGGAATCGACCTACCGCTCGGCGACCAGGACGGGGCGCCTACTGGCTGATCGAGAAGGAGGCGCGGATCGGAACCGTCGGCTCCGATCACCCATAGCGCTCCACTCGCTCCGAAAACGCTGGTCTCACTGCCTCCCCATACGAACGCAATCGACTTCCCTTCGGGCGACCAGGTGGGGCTGTGCTCGTAACCCTCGAGGTCGGTGAGTCGGACGGTATCTGACCCGTCGGCGTCCATTCGATACAGGTCACTACGGGCCGGATCGCCACGAGCGAAGGCGATGGTCGTACCGTCGGGTGACCAGGCCGGCATCGTGTCCGGGGCAAATTCGCGGGTCAGACGTCGAAAATCGGAACCGTCGGCCGCCATCGTGTAAATCTCGTCGTTGAGGTCCCGATTCGAATGCAGGGCAATGCGGGTGCCGTCCGGCGACCACGACCAGGGTGCCATACCTGAGGTCGCATCGAGGATCACGCTTCGTCCGGAGCCGTCGGGGCTGACTTCGACGATGTGGGCCCGCCGCGAGCATTCTGACGTTTCGTTCTGATGCGGCGCGTCGGTGACGGCGGGGATGACGTACCTCTGAAGTAGATCCAGGGACGGCACGACCTCGAGATCCGCTTCGTCTCGCTGCGTGGAATGGGTCAGGACCAACACGAGGTCGAGGTCGGGAACGATGTGAAGTTCCTGGCCGCCATATCCACCCGCCGTCCACACCTGGTAGCCGTCTAGCTCATAGAGCCACCACAAGTATCCGTACCTGACACGCTCGGGTCGACAGCCCAGGTCCCAGACCACATCCAGCGACTCTGCGAGCCATTCCGCCGGTACCAGGAGCCTACCTTCCCACACTCCCCGTCGCAGGACAAGCTGTCCAAAACGGGCCACTTCGCGCGCCGTCAGGAACATCGAGTGGCCGCCGGCGTAGTAACCGTTCGGATCGACCAGCCAATGGTCGACGTCGATGCCCATGGGTGCGAACAAGCGCTTCGAGGCATAGTCACACAGCGATTCTTCGGCCGACTCTGCGATCACGGCTGCCAGAACCTGCGTGAGGCCCGTGCTGTAGGCGAACTCCTCGCCCGGATAAGTGATTCGGGGCCTTTCCAGCACCGCCCGTATGAACGAAGGCTCGCCCTCACCCTCGCTGTACTCCCATTCATAGTCGAACTCGTGTTCTCTCAACTCAAGGCCGGCGGACATCGTCAGCAGATTGCGAACCGTGAGCTCGCCATTCGTACCGATCAGATCAGCCGGAAGGACTGCGGCAATCGGCATGTCAAGTTCAATGAGACCCTCCGAGATGGCGATGCCTGTCACAGCCGAGAGGATCGACTTGGAAAGGGAGTGCACGTTGTTGGCATGCGAGACGTCGCTGCCATTGAAGTAGCGCTCGAAAACCAGCTTGCCGTGGCGAATCACAAGCAGGCTGGCAATAGTCCCAGACAAACTGGCTTCGGCGGCGGCCCCCTCCAATCGAGCCGCATCGAGGCCCACCTCGCCCGGTGCCGCCGTCTCCCAGGCGATCGGAGAGGGATCGACATACGTGACACTTTCGGCGTAGAAGGGATGCTCGGGGTCAGCCACCCGCGGCTCGCACCACTCGGGGGGCGGCGCTTGCGGCGGCAGGCCTGGCGCACATGCAGAGACTGACAGGGCGATCACCGTCCACACGGCTGCCAGTCGGAATCGGCCAGCGCGCGCAAGGCCATCCACTGGCCATGACCCAGGGGTCATGTCGACGCCGCCCTTTCGGTTCTCACCGGAGCTTCCATGTCGCCCTGACGGATCCCGCTCGCATCTCATTGCCGGCCTTTGGCTCCGCCTAACGCTTGAGCTCAACGGCGCGGCGTTGATAGACCCGAACGGCGGCTACTCCAAACGCCTGCCACCGAGACCGGCCAGTTGCCGCGCGGCGCAAGCCGCGTCCGCTGGAGCGAAGGGTTGGGCGGAGCGTGATTTGCGCTATACCTCCCAACCGCTCATGCCGCCCCAAAATGGGTCTGGATTTTCGTCTCACTCTTGAGAGCTACTTCTCAATTGGGTTGCCTCAGGCGACGCGGCGGACGCCTTTGGTTCAAGACCAACGCGCAGCGCAAAAAACAACGGGTAAAGCAGGCAGAAGTACAAGATGACAAATACCGGACCCAGCCACCCGGGTTTGTTCGTCACAACCTGCCACGCAACGAATACAAAGCCGACAGCAGCCAGGAGCAGCATGATCGTTCGCCCCGTCCGTTGAAACCATGTGTCCACCACGAGCAACCTGGGCTCACCGTGCCAGCGCGGCGCGATCCATTTCCACGCTGTCAGGGCAACGGCCCCCGCCGACGCGATGACCGCAATCATCGGCGGGACGCCAATATCCGTTCCCGCGACCAAGAGAATCGCCAGCGCTGCCGCAACCCAAAGGCCAACCATCGCCGTCTGGGTCACAGCGAGTGTCGCTAAAAGCACGGCAAACATTAGGGGCGCCCCTCCAAACCCGCCAAAAGGGACGAAGAAAGCTACCACCAAGCCTCGCGGCAAGTAGTAGCCCCAACCCCGCCAGCCTCTGCGCCGGGCGGCGTAAGCAAGTCCAACAAACGCTCCGAAGGTCATCGCGACCAAGAGGATGGCCGCGGTGCCGGTGATGGTGAACTCCGGCCTCGTGGAGATCAGTCGCATCCAGATCCGCGCGGCGATGCCCCACGCGAGGCCGAGGCCGGCTCCGCCCAGGATTGCGGCCCACACAGCCGGATAGGGCTCTGTGGCATCGAGGTGCATGGAAGGCAATCGGAACACTCGCCGAAGGACTGCTTGGAATGAGTTGTTGGTATCCAATTCTAGATTCTCCTGCTGCAAAGAGCCGCCCAACGATTGGCGTCAGGGGTTGGCGCGCACTCCGCTAAGGCGACTTGGTTGAATTACCAGAAACTACGCGATCAAGGCACGTTGGCGGGCGCGGAGCGCCAATCCAGTGCACGCCTGTGTTGGGCGACTACAGGCTTACGCCCGTGCTATTCGCAAGTACAGAGAAACTGAAGGATTACAAGGGTGTTTATGGACACGGGGTTACCTGCCCCTGCGCGCAATATTCGACCGTTCCGCCGATCATCGTCATCCATACTTGAATGTCAGGGACAATCTCAATTGGGGCCGTTAGCGGGTTTGCAGAAAGGATGACCAAGTCAGCCAGCTTGCCCGCAGTCAGGCTTCCTTTTTTGTCCTCTTGAAATGTGGCATAAGCGCCATGGATGGTCAATGAGCGCAGGGCCTCCTCGATGGTGATGGTCTGACCCATCATCCACTGCTCCGGTGGACGGCGATTGTTTCCAGTGCGTGTGACCGCTTGGTAGAGCAATAGCATGGGCGCGCCGAAGCCTTCTTCAGTACTGCTGCCCGGCCAGTCACTGCTTCCGGCGATCATCACCCCGGCCGCAAACAAGTCGCGCCAGCGGGCGAAATGCGGATACAAATCGGGCGTCATGAGCGGTTCGTGATAGTCGTCATAGTCCACCCAGGTGGCGGGCCCGTTCAGTTGGATGGAGGCAATGATGCCGAGGCGCTTCATGCGTTGAATTTCATCATCCGAGATGACGATGACGTGTTCGATGCGGTGGCGGTAGCGGGAATCTGCCTGGCCTCCTAAAGCCTTCTCCAGGGCATCCAGAATCGATGTGTGGGCTGGTTCGCCAACAGTGTGAGCGGCGATCTGCCAATTAAGGTCGTGCGCCTCCTGCACCATCTGATCGAGTTGCTCCTGAGTCCACAGAAGGTCCCCATGCCCCCAGCCATGATCCATGTAGAGTTTTACGCCAGCGAGACGTAGGTAGGGGCTATATTCACGTCCAGCCTCGTAAGCTTGATGCCAATTGGCGTAAGAATCGCCTTGCGGACTGTGGAGGGCTAAATAGGCATTGACCCGCAGGCGTAGTTCGCCGTTCTGATTCAGCGTACAAAGTTCTCTAAGCCGTTCATCGTCAACAAAAAGCTCATCAATACTCGTCCAGCCCCGTTCGATGGCATCTTGAATCACGCCCCGCGGCTGTCCAGACTGGCCTTGTTGATCGCCGATGCGGTGCTCGTGAGAATCGATGAAGCCGGGCACGACGGTTTTCCCCTCAAGGTCAACGACTTGCGTCGCAGAATCTGCCAGCACGAGAACATCCTGGTTGCTGCCAACGGCCACAATGCGATCGCCCTGAATGGCAATCGCCTGCGCCTGAGGCTGGGCGTCATCCATGGTGAGGATGATGCCGTTGTAAAGAATCATCCTTGACGATGAAGGAGATGTCTGTTGAGAAGGGGCCTCACATACCTCCCGGGTAGACTGGCCATATCCCGGGATTCCCATTCGCATGACAGCAACAACTAGGACAATTATGATGAATGGACCTGCGATGATCCACCTGTATGTGCGAAGCATCTTCATAGCGGTTTGCTTCTTGTGGAGTGAGGTGTTATGAGCGAAGGAAATGCCTTGTCTCGTAAACATATTCTCTTCGACGCTTTCGGCACCTTTTCCCCATTTCACCTCATGACAAGCCGCCCAACCGTGGATTGGCCTGCTTCATGACAACCGATTTCGTTATCAAAGGAGGGAGCCAAGGGGCTCCCTCCTTTGATATCTACCTGAAGACGACTCAGGCTGGGACTTCGCCGCTTCTCCCCGCTTCTGCCTGCATGCGGACGCCAACCAGGATCAGTCCGATGGAAAACGCCCCCACGGTGAAGGGGTAGACCCACCCCCCCGTCAAGCCGCTCAGCGGCAAGAGCAGGGTGACGCCGGCTAGCAGGGGCGCGAAGTTCCAGCGGGAGAAGACCTTCCGCCGCAGCGCGACCACCCCGAAGATCACCAGCCCGAGCGTCATCGCTACCAGCCCGATCACCCACGCTTGCCAGGCTAGCGCGGACTCTGTGACACCCATCATAAGGATCCCTGCGAGCGACAGACCCGCGCCAATGACAGATACGATTAGCGCCATCCCTCCCAGGCTTCCGCTGCGCTCCGCGTAGCCGGCACGCAACCCCAAGAGACCGATCACGAACAGGACCTGACCCAGAGCGAGGCCGACGATCGCGCCGATCTCGTAGGAGGCACCGACGCCGCCGATTGGGTCGTTCCTGTTTGGGTCGAAGCTGCCGATGACTTGGCCGGCGGCGAACAGGATCGCCCCACCCATCAGGGCCCAGCCGCTCCAGCGCACAAACTTCTCATGGTTCATGTGTAGACCTCTCTCGATGTGCTCCTCGACCGTCGTCCGGATGAGATCGAGCGAAGTGCGCGCCCACAGCGAGGTCATCCCCGGCAGCCCGCGGCGGCCGTAGTCGCGCCGGCAGGTGTCGCGGAAGACCTGCGCCATGTGGTGACCATACTCCGCTCGGAACCGCCCCGGATAGGCGGCAAGGAGCCGGTTGTAGATTCGGACGGAGAGGTCGACCGGAGCGGGCGCCCCGTTGCTCTCTCGCATCGGTCTCTCCGTCATCCTTCCGCTCGCTCCGCTCACGTCAGGATGCTGCGCGATCCTTCCGCTCGCTTCGCTCACGTCAGGATGCTCCGCGACCCGATCCCGGCCAAAACGTGTTTGTGACGCGCCAACGCCATCAGCTCCGCCATCCGCTCTGTCTCCTCGCGCAGCACCTTGTGGCCGAGGCCGGTCTGGCGATAGTAGCGCCGGCGCTCGTCGTCGAGCGTCGGGTCGGGTCGGTCGTCGCTCTCCTCGATCAGGCCGGCCGCCAGCATGCGCTTGATCGAGCCGTAGAGCGTGCCGGGGCCCATCTGCACCTTACCCTCGGTCATCCCTTCGACTTCCTGCATGATGGCGTAGCCATGCTTTTCGCCGTCGGCCAGCGCCAGCAGGATATGGAAGACCGCCGGGGTCAGGGGGAGGAAGCTGTCGGGAACTCGTGCCACTTCCGCCATGGGCCGCACTCCTTTACGGATGGGGACATACATCTGCGCAGGATGTATCCGCTGCAGATATAATAGATGGGAAACTGGAGTTGTCAAGCCCGAATTCCTGTAGGGGAGAAGCACACTTGTCCCGCCCTTGGCGGTCTGTAGGGACCGGGCGAAGCGAGGGATGCTTCGCCCCTACGCCTCGCGGGTGCTGAACCGGCCTCCGTTGCAGGGCGCGCGTGGTCGAAGCGCGCCTGCGCATCCCTGTCGCCAACCGTGGTTGCGGAGGGGACTACTTCGAGCGTTCGCTCGAGTGGCCGGGGAAGACCTTGCCGCCGGGCTTGACGACGGTGTAGGCGTAGTTGACCGCCACCGTCACCTGGCCGTATCCGACGACGATCAGGTTGAGCGGATCCTCGTCTTCCCCCAGCGCCACGTCTCCGGCGGCGAAGACGCCGGGCAGGTTGGTCTCCATATGCTTGTTGACCTTGATGTATCGTCGCCCGATCGTCTCCAGACCCCACTCGCGGATCGGGCCGAGGTCGGCTTTGAATCCCAGGGCCAGGATGACTTCGTCGAGGTCGAGGATCGTTTCCGCCTGGGTGCGGTTGTCGAAGATCACCGCTTGTTCGACATGGTCGTTGCCGCGCAGCTCGCGCAGCTCGAAAAAGACTTTCACGTCGACCTTCGACGCCATCAAGGCGTTGACCGACGAATCGTGTGCGCGGAAACTCTCCCGCCGGTGGATCATCGTCACCCGCTGGGCGATCGGCTCGAGCGCCAGCGCCCAATCGACCGCCGAATCGCCGCCGCCGATGATCAGCACCCGCTTCCCGGCGTAGGCTTGCAGGTCCTGCACCAAGTAGGCGACGCCCTTCTCTTCGAATCGGATCACGCTCTCGTCCTTCAGTTTGGCCGGCTCGAAGGCGCCGATACCGGCGGCGATGAGCACCGTCCGGCTGTAGTGCTCGGCCCGGTCGGTGCCGAGGCGCCAGCACATCTCTCCCTCGGCCCCTCCAGGCAGCGCCACGCGCTCGAGACGTTGAGCGATCTCGCCCAGGCCCAGGGACGGCTTCCACTGCGTCGCTTGCTCCACCAGGTTGGCGACCAACTCCTTGGAGCGGATGGCGAAGAATCCCGGTGTGTCGAAGATCTGTTTCTCGGGGTAGAGGGCGATCAACTGGCCGCCCATCTGCGGCAGCGCGTCGATGATCAGCACCCGCATTTCGCGCAAGCCGGCGTAAAAGGCACCGAACAGGCCGGTCGGCCCGGCCCCGATGATGGTTAGGTCGAAGACGTCTTCTGGCGTGGGGGAACTCATGGTGGAGAGGCAGTCGGGGAAGGGTCGGGCGGCGATTATACGGGTCGGCCGCGGGCGTGTCAATTGGCGTGGAGCTTCCCGCGAGGTTCAAGCTCGCGGGAAGCTAGGGAGGGCTTCGCCCCTACCACCTCGGATGGGATCGTGCCGCCGCCCCGATGGTACGCTGACGGCGGTCACCTCCGACCGCGCTCTCCCATCGAGCCGACATGGCCGAAGATCTGCGACTCCACGATGCCGAGGCACGCCCTGGGTCCCCCTCCCCTAACCCTCGCGATGACCGGATTTGAGGCCTTCCCTTTTCACCCCCTTGTGGTCCTCCTCGCGTAGCACCCCGGAGCGAAGCGGAGGGGCTAAAGGGGGGACTCCGGGGGGCTATCCCTCCGCTTCGCTCCGGGACGCTTCGCGGAGCCGCCCCCTCGCGAAGCACCCCGAGCGCAGCGAGGGGCGTACCCCTGCAATGGCTTGAGCTCGACGGAGAGGAGGGCGCGGGCATTGCGGCGAGAAGTTGTCTGTAATTCGCTATCTGTGTGGGGCCAAGCCCTCCGGTTGAAACGCGTCCTTCGCCGATGAGGAATGTAAGACTCCCACTAGCGCGAAGTACGCGCCATCCTCGGCCGCGGAACCCGGCCATTGCGAGGGGGGTTAGGGGGGACGACTTTCGTCCCCCCTGAGTCCCCCCTTGAGGGGGGACCATAGGGGGGTGAAAACAATAGCTAGATCTCGGAAGAGAGGAGGGCGCGTGGGATTGCCCCTGATTCGATATCGGTGGAGCGGGAAAGCCTCCACATGGAATCGAGTCATTCACCAATGACGAACGCAAGACTCGCCGCTTAGCGCAGGACGCGCGCCTCCTTCGGCCGCGGAACCTAGCCATAGCGAGGGGGATTAGGGGGGACGACTTTTGTCCCCCCCGAGTCCCCCCTTGAGGGGGGACCATAGAGGGGTGATAGCCGGCTATGCGCCCGCCGCCACCATCATCGCCGCGATCGCCGCCCCGCCGACGGCCAGCGCTGCCACCGCCACCCGCGGCGCGACCTCCGGCCACGGCCGCTCATCGGTCAGGCCGGAGGGGACCCCGAGGATCACTTCTGGAGTGAGCCGGGGCCCGAAATAGGCGGCGCAGGCCGCGCCGGCAAGGAGGCCGCCGATGTGTCCCCAGAGATCGATCCCAGGGTTCGCGGCGCTGTAGACCAGATTGAGCGCGCCCACGATGATCAACTGTTGCAGCTGCATCCCGCCGGCCGGCCCGAAGAGGCCGCGGTGCAGATAGAGGAACATGGCCAGGGCGCCGAGCAGCCCGAAGATCGCTCCCGAGGCGCCCACCGACGGGTACGGATTGAAGGCCAGGCTGAAGACCACGCCGCTGATGCCGGAGAGGAGATAGAGCGCCAGCATGCGCGGCGCGCCGAAGAAGCGCTCGACCGGCGGGCCGAGGGCGAAGAGCGAGTACATGTTGACGCCCAGGTGTGCCAGCCCGGCGTGGAGGAAGACCGGGGTCACCAGCCGCCACACCTGGCCGGCCAGGATCGAGACGTTGTCTTTCGCCCCGAACTCGAGCACCTGGTCGAAGCCGATGAGGGTGCCTCCAAGGTAGACCGCAACCGTGGCGATGATCACGCCAAAGGTGACGGGGGCGCGGCGCAGCCGCAGAGCCCATGGCGTCGGCTTCGGCGGAGCGTTGGGAGGAGGGACGACCGTCACAGGCGCACCCGCCGCGGCCGACTGCGGTGGTGCTCGGCGTGGATGATGGCCAGGATCGTGTCGACCGTACCGTCCAGCGCCAAGTCGCGGTTGACGACGGCATAATCGAAGAGCTCGATCCGCTCCCCTTCCTGGCGCGCCGTCTGTAGCCGCAGCGCCAGGTCCTCAGCTGACTCAGTCCGCCGCGCCCGCAACCGCCTCTCCAGCTCCTCCTCCGAAGCGGCCAGCAAATAGATCAGCAGCGCCTCCGGGGCCAGGCCGCGGATCGTGGCCGCGCCCTGCACGTCGACGCGCAGCACGGCGTCCCGACCGCTGGCCAAGGCCCGCACCACTTGCTGGCGCGGGATCCCCTTTTGGTCGTTGTAGACCAGTGCGTGCTCGAGCATCTCACCGCGTTCGACCATCCGGTCGAAATCCGGGCGGGAGACGAAGACGTAATCTTTGCCTTCGATTTCATTCGGGCGGCGGTCGCGGGTCGTGGCTGTGACCACGAAATGAAACGGCAATCCTCGCTCTTTCATCCGTCGCAGCACAGCGTCCTTGCCCACACCCGAGGGTCCGGAGATGACGATCAGCAAGGGGGCGGCCTGGCGTCGGAGAAGGTCTTCGTGCATGCGTTGAGGCCTCCTGCCCCCCGGGGGCGCCCGCCCTCACCCCTTCGGGTGCGCCGAAGGGCGTGGCGCCCTGCACCGCTTCCGGTGCGCCGCCCTTGGCGCCCTGTAGAGGGCGAAGGGCGTAGAGGGCGAAGGGGCGAGCGGATCAGTATAATCCAGGCGGTTCTCGTACCATGCCGATCTACGACTATCGCTGCCTCGACTGCCGCAAACGGGCAAGCCTGTACCTCTCGTACAACGAGTACGGCACGTCGGCGGTCGTCTGCCCGCACTGCGGCAGCGCCAATCTCAAGCGTCTGATCAACCGGGTGCGGGTGATGCGCTCGGAGGACTCGCGCCTCGATTCGATGGCCGACCCCGACGAGTGGGGCGACATCGACGAGAACGACCCGCGCTCGGTCGCCCGTGCCATGCGCCGCATGGGCGACGAAATGGGGGAGGATCTGCCGGAAGAGTTCGACGAGGTCGTCGACCGAATGGAGGCCGGCGAGGACCCCGAGTCGATCGAGAAGGACCTGCCGGATCTGGGCGGCGACTCGGGTGACGACGGCGGGGACGACGACTTCGACTTCTGAGTGGTCGGTGGCCCGTGGTCCGTGGCCAGTGGCTACCGACAAGATCGACATCCAGAAGAGCGCCGGCCTGACCTCCCTTCCCAAGATAGGCGGGGTCTGTTATGATGGGATGAAATCGCACGGACCTCGGCGAGGGCGGCCGGGGTCTTTTGTTCCGGTGGGAGAGGTTTCGGTGCTGATCGAGCGGTCCGAACTGCGCAACATTGCCATCATCGCTCACGTCGACCACGGCAAGACGACGCTGGTCGACGGGATGCTCCACCAGGCGCGCGTCTTTCGCGACAACCAGGCCGTAGCGGAGCGGGTGATGGATTCCAACGAGCTCGAACGCGAGCGCGGCATCACCATCCTGGCCAAGAACACCGCCATCTCAATCTTCGACCTGCAGACGGCCCAGCCCGTGAAGATCAACATCGTCGACACCCCCGGCCACGCCGATTTCGGCGGCGAGGTCGAGCGGGTGATGAACATGGTCGACGGTGTGCTGCTGCTGGTCGATGCCGCCGAAGGACCGATGCCCCAGACGCGCTTCGTCCTGAAGAAGGCGCTCGAAATGGACCACCGCGCCGTCGTCGTCATCAACAAGGTCGATCGCAAGGGCGCCGATCCGGCGCAGGCCCTCAACCAGACGTTCGACCTCTTCATCCAGCTCGGTGCCACCGATGCCCAGGCCGACTTCCCCGTGATCTACGCCAACGCCGTGACCGGCCAGGCGAGCCGCACGCCGGAGCTCGGGCCCAACCTGGAGCCGCTGTTCGACGCCATCCTGCGTCACATCCCCGCCCCGCGAGTGGATCCCGAGGCGCCGTTCCAGATGTTGGTCACCACGCTGGGCTACGACGACTACCGCGGCGCGACCGCTTCCGGGCGAATCAGCGCCGGAACGTTGCACGCCGGGATGCCGCTGGCGCGCATCACCCACGCTGGCCAGGTGCTGCCGGCGGAGGCGCGCTACGTGTACCAGCACCAGGGATTGGAGCGCATCGAGGTCGAGGAAGCGAGCGCCGGCGACATCGTCGTGATCGCCGGCCTGGAAGATGTGGCCATCGGCGAGACGTTGGCCGATCCGGAGAACCCGGTTGCCCTGCCGGCGATTCATATCGAGGAGCCGACGCTGCGCATGACCTTTTCCGTCAACGCCTCGCCCTTCACCGGGCGCGAGGGACGGTGGAGCACCTCGCGCAAGCTGCGCGAGCGACTGTTCAACGAGCTGCGCACGAACGTCTCGCTGCGGGTGGAGGAGACGGACTCGGCCGACCGCTTCAACGTCTCCGGCCGCGGCGAGCTCCACCTGGCGATCCTGATCGAGACGATGCGCCGCGAGGGTTACGAGTTTCAGGTGTCACGGCCCGAGGTTATCTTGCGCTACGAAGAGGGGAAAACGCTCGAGCCGTTCGAGGAGGTGTATATCGAGACCGCGCCCGAAGTGTTGGGGGCGGTGGTGGAGATGCTCGGCAGCCGGCGCGGCCAAATGATCGATATGCAGGACG
>Ga0184633_10000008_pt1 | contig 59835 bp, 75 predicted proteins | sample PLM31_170_b1_FD_133156 | JGI IMG/M metagenome (GOLD analysis project Ga0184633, IMG submission 133156) | Groundwater sediment microbial communities from an aquifer in East River, Colorado, USA - PLM3-1_170_b1 | ecosystem: Environmental > Terrestrial > Soil > Riparian zone | place: USA: East...
CCGCCTACGCCCTACCCCCCCCGCCTACCTGGTAGGCCGGTAGACTAGGCGGCTAGGCTAGCGGACCCCCCGCCTAGTACCACACGCCCAGGGGGGGGGGCCACCCCCCCCCCCCGCCCTGCCGCCGCCCCCCCCCGTAGGTAGGGGACCCCCACCCCCTACCCCTAGGCCGTAGTACCCTACTCACTATAAGTAGTAGCACACACGTGCGACCCACCCGCCTGGCCGCCCCCCGGCCCGCCGCCGGCGAGGCGGGCGGGGACCCCCCGGGCCGGCCGCCGCCCCCGGCCCCACGGGCCATCTCATGCCGGGAGATTTTTCATTTGGATCTCGATCGATGGGGATTGGCGAGTAGTACTCTCTTCCCACTTGATTAGGAGCGGTGCTCTCTAGTATGCTGGTGGAAGACAGGCTGCCCCGCTCGTGACGGGTCGTTCGCCCGACTGGCCTTCGGACGGGCCGAGGCGGGCAGAGCGATCCGATCCAGGAACGGTCCGTCGTCGCGGGCAGGCCGGGTGGATTGACGGCGGGGCGGCTTGTTGCGCCCGATAGCTCGTCGCCGGTTCGTTTCGTTGGCGCGGTACGGCCGGCGGCGGGCTGCGGGAGGAGGATAGAGTGGAACAGTGGCTCATGATGTGGTTGATTGCGGCGTTCGCTGCTGGCTTCTTGGGCGGTGGGGCACTGGTGTTCGTCATGTGGGTGTGGGTCGGCTTGAGGGAGCAGAAGCGGCCTGAGCCGCCATTTTGGGGGGACAAGTGATGGAGGCCAAGCCGATCGCCAGCTACGTTGGGCATCTCCAGGCGCGGGCGGAGTTGCTGGCAGACGGATCCGCTGTAGGGGCGTGGCTGTGCAGTGGGTGCGGGGTGGCGTTCGGCCTGGTCGGTGGGCCGACGGGATGACGGGCCGGCGTTGGCGCACGCGCTACTATCCGGCGTGGGGCCTTATGTCCGTGCCGAGGGTGAAGGGGACAGGCGATCGGGTGGTGATGGGGCAGCAGCGGTCTCGGCATTGGCTGGGTGGCCGGCTGGCGGTCTACTGGTGAGGCCGCTGGGGTGATTCTGCCGTCTGGTTGACGGGGGGGCTGGGTGCCGGGCCGGGGCGGGGCGCCAAAACCGCGAAAATCCGCGAAGACAGGAGATGGGGACATTTGCCGGGCGTGGGGGGGGCAGAGCGAGGACTCCCGAAATGAGTGACCACGCCAAGAAGCCCTAGTACTGCGGTACTATGGCCGAGAGTGGGCGCAATCTAGTATCATTCGCCTATCTGGAGGAACAGTGCGCGGATACTTCAAGCTGATGCGGCACGTTCGGGACAGCCGCCGAATGTACGACGCCAGGCGCTCCAAGGCCACTAGCCTACACAACCTCTATCGCATGCAGGCCTCCGGCCGCCCGGCCGCCCGCCTCACCCATGTCAGCGCCTTGCTTACCTGGCTTGACCGGGAACACCGCTGGATCCCCGAAGACCCGTGGATCCCAACTCCCGGCCAACTTAAGCGCGCCCTCGCTACCTTCCTCGCCGTTCGCTCCGCCCAGCGCGACACCATCCGCATCCTCACCTACCTCACCCGCCCGATCGTCAACGGCGAGTCGCCAACTCAGATCTTCGCCAAGCTGGAAGACGCCCGACATCACCTTGAGTGGGGCCGTGGGCGCAAACTGCGCCGGCATGCCGAACAAACCGCTCTCCAGGCCCGACTTGCCGACGAATCCGCCCAGCAGGCCCGCCTCGACGCCGCCCTCGCCGCTCAGGCCTCTGTCCCCGACTCCTACCGCATCCAGTGGGACCCCGAAGGCCCACTGCAGGAGCAGGGATGAAAAGTGTAGTGTTGGGTGCCATGAGCGGGCTGGCCCTACAGCCCCTCTCGATGGCGCTGGATGTCTTGGCCGACTTCTACCCCCTGGTCCTGACAACCCTGCTGTGGGCCGTGGCAATAGCATTCTGCGCAGGCGCAGTAACCCTGGCCCTCCTGGTGTGGAACGTTCCCCCCGAGGAGAAGTAGTGATGATCAAGACGAAGTTCCGAGACTGCCTGCGTTGTTGGGAGAGAGGCCAGTCCCTACCGATCGCCGCCGCCATCCTCATGGGCCTTCTCGTCCTGGCCGGGCTCGTGGCCGATGGGGGCCTGTATTACGCCGACTGGCAAGGAAAGCAGGTCGACTTGGACGCTGCCTGCGCAGTCGCCGGCGACGGCGGCGGTTACACGGCGTTCACAGCAAGTTTACAAGCCAACGACGTCCCGGCCGAGTTCTATGAGCCTTACCGGGTCGGCCCCGACGGCTGGCCCATCGCCGGCATGGCCTACTCGGGGCGCACCATCTACAGCGGCCTGACCGGCCCGCATACCTTCTACCTGGCCCAGCTTTTCGGGATCCACTACATGGACGTCGCCGTCCGCACCCGATGCCGGGTGCGCTACGTCGGCATGTCACCGATCGCCGTCCAGGAACCCTGGTATCAGGGCGAGGACCCGTCCTTCCCCGACGACGTCTTCCCCATCCTGGGCGACGGCGCTGCAGCCGTCGATTACACCGGAAACGACTTTGCCGGCGCCGTGATCCCCCAGGTGTGGTGCGTCGACTCCTCCGGCACCCCCGACACCAATTGCTCAGAGCCGCAGTTCTTCGACCCCCTCACCGACAGCCCCACCGCCAACCAGCTAAAGGGCGTTGTCTCGAACACCATCGCCGGTATGGCCTCCATGCCTATTGCCCCGATCGGCATGCACCTCCCGCAAATCTCCGGCGTCTCGAACTCCTTCCTCGTTGGTGCCATGGACGACCGCTACGACGTTGGCGACCGCATCGTCGTCATGGTCTACCCGGGCACGCTCTACAAACCCGACCCCGGCTACGGCAATTGGGACAACGTCGAGATCATCTACTACGCGCTGGCCGAGATCACCGACTTCGACTCGAACACCATGTGGGTACGCTTCGTCGGCGGCCCCTACGACAGCCCGATCGACATCGACGGCGTCCGCAGCCGAGTCATCCCTTGGGATTGGGGAGGTGCGCAGTGACCGAGAAACCGACGCTCGAGCAGATGCAGAAGGAACTGGCCGACAACACCATGACCCGGGACGAGGTCCGGCAGGCCATCGACATGGCAAGACCGTCATTCTGGTATCGATGGTCCAATCCCCATTACCGGCCCTTCCTGGCCCGGGGACTCGTCCTGTGGGGCGGCGCCTTAGCTATCACGATCGCCCTCATGTTCTTCGCCATGGAATGGGGCGCCGCCGCCCCCACTGACATCCTAGAGTTCGGCATTCTGCTTGCCGTCGTCATCCTCGGCCTCTTGGCCGTCGCCGGATGGGCCGCTTTCTGGAGCGCCGATCAGATTCGCTGGCCCGAAGACCCGCCGCCGGATACCAAGCGGCAGAGCGGCCAGGCCATGACCGAGTTCGCCTTCGTGATCGTCTTGTACATGATCATCATCCTTGGGATGGTCGACGTCGGACCGCTCCTCTTCAACGTGTACACTGCCAAGCAGATGGCCCACCGCGGCGCTCGAGCAGCGTCCATCTACCTGGCCGACGGCAGCCGCACCTGCTACAACGACGCCCTCGCCGCCATCGGCGACCCCTGGCTCTTGAACGCGGCCTGGTCGCCATCCGTGTCGTGGAACTGCACCTCGAGTCCCTTCGACACCCTGGCGCCGGGCGAAGAGGTCACGGTGTCCATCCTTGTTGACTACACCCCGCTCTTCCTGCAGAGCGCTGGCCCGCTGTACTTCACGGCCTACGCCGTCGACCAGGCCCGCTGAAAGGAGGGATGCCTGACACCTAACCGCTAACCCGCCGCACGACCTACCGCTCCAGGAGGAGCAAAAGTGAAGCGAATCGCAATCAGCATGACCATCGTACTTGCCCTGGCACTCGCTATCGTCGGTAGCGCCGGCGCCACCGTGGCCGATCCCAAGGTTGTCGTCTGCAAGTACGTCGGCGGCAACACCGAGGATCTTCAGACGGGCCAGAACCCGATCGAAGTGGCCCAGGCCGCCATGCCCGCGGAATGGGACGGATCGACCTTCCCCTTCTCGTGGACTGACAACCAGAGCCTTTCGATCGCCATCGGCTTCGAAGGCCAGGGCCTGGACATCACGGACTGCCCAGGCTATGAGCCGCCGCCGCCGCCGGACGTGACTCCAAGCGACACGCCGACGGCCTCCGCCACAAGCGAGAACGACCCGACGGCCACACCTAAGCCGCCTCGGCACCCACCCACCGGCCCGTGGTCCCCCAGCGACCCGACACTCGCCGCCGGCCTGCTCGCCGGGCTGGCCCTGATCGTGCTCGCCGGGAAACGGATCTACAGCCGTGCGTAGCGAGGACCTCGCCACAGCCGTTGTCGGCCTAGGCGGTGTCCTTATCGTCGTAGGCGTAGCCGTCACGTTGTGGCTACGCCTACGACCCGTTTCCCCACCGCCGCCTCCTTCCGTCATGCCCGGGCTGAACGAGACGACGCCGACGCCCTTCCAGCCGGCGGCCCCCGACCCGACGGCAGTTCCGACGCCGGATCCACACGAGGCATGGCGCTTCGGCTCGATCGATTTTGCCGACAGCGGCAACAGCGTCACCATGGTCGTCGGAGGCACAGTCACGCTGGACGCATTCTTCCCCCATCAATGGACACCCACCGCCCTCGACGACGGCATATTCGACGTCGGGAAAGGCACCGGCCTCGCCTTCGCAGATGACTTTGGCCGGGTGGGCGTATGGCTCCACTCCGGCGACGAGCAGACGGCCTCCCAACTCCAGCTATTCCTCGAGCGGGAGCCGAACGGCTTCCGCAAGACGGCCCTGCAGACCGAGGAGATCCTGGCCGGCCTGATCAACGTCCCTGTGTTCATTGCCCAGGACGGCCACCTGCAGCCAGCCACGATCGTCGCCGCCGGCCGGGTCCCGCCCATCGGCGTGGAATCTATGACCCCCCACGTGGCCGATCTGATCGAGTACATGGCTCAGACCTATCCCAACCGCGGCTTCGAACTCCTCGAAGGGCGCCGGGACGTCCTGACGATCATCTTCTGCGGCCTGCGACTCGTCGGCGAAGACTCCGACCCAAGCGTGTCCTTCTTCCGCCAGGCCCGCTTCGTCATCTCGATGGTGCCCAGTGGATAGCTACGGCCCGCCCGTCGGCCTTCCCATCCCGCCCGGCGTCCGCCGCAACGGGCAACGGAGGACCTGCGAATATGTCGGCTGCGGCGAACAGCGGACCTGCCTCTACTATTGCCATCGTCATCACCTGATCATCTGCATGCACCTGCGTGAAGCGCCGGTGCCACAGGACGACCCCGATGCCCCCAAGTAGGCGAGGCGACATCATGGCCGCCGTCTTGCTGTACCTGGCCGCTATCGGCATTCTTGCTCTCGCCATCTTCGTGCTGGTGGTCCCACCCACGAACCCGGTCGCCGCCGGGATGTTCATCATCTTTGCCGCCTTCCTGGCGGCCCTAGGGAGGAGTGCGCTCAAGTGACAAACCGAGTCCTCATCACCTGCCCGGTCTGCGACTGGCGCGCGCAAACCATTGTGATCAGCCCGGAGACCGCCAAGGTCAAGCCGACCTCCTACGGTCCGGGCGTCATCATCACCCACCTGCGCCACGCCCACGGCTGGGACCTGAACGACATGATCGAGTTCTGCCTGCAACTGATGATGGGCGAACCGATCGTGACTGAGGATGAGCAGGCCCGGATCCGGCAGGCCCTGAATACGACGACCATCCCACGCGTGCCGCCGCTCCGCCTGGTGGATAAGGAGCCGCCAACATGACCAACCGACACCGCATCGCTCTTGCCCTGATCATCTGCGCCGCCATCCTGGCCGGCCCCGCCATCGGCTTCATGATCTACGGCGCCGACGGTATCGCCATAGCCCTGGCGCTCATCGCTATGTCTTTCCTCGCCCTGCTGATCGGGAATGCGCTCTTCCGATGAGCGACCGCCGCGTCATGCGCAAGGTCGTATTCATCTGGAAAATGACTAGCTCGCCATCCTGGGAGGCCAAACTCGAGTGCGGTCACATCCGTCTCGAGCCACCAGTTCCAACACATCGGCCGCCCTCCGCAGATGCCGGGAGTGCGAGGCCGGGCATCCCGCGCCTCAAGCGGTAGATCCATGAGCGACGAGTGGCGCACGCCCGACTGGCTGATGCAGTTCTTCGAGGGATGGGACGACCCGGCCCAGCCTGGCCGCACGGATGGACTGACCCGGGAGTGGGGCGATCCCACCTACGTCAATCCGCCCTACAGCGACATCACGCCCTGGGTCCGGCAGGCGATCTTCGAGGCCAAGCGCGGCAAGCGCGTCGCTATGCTCCTGCCCCACGACAGCAGCACCGTATGGTGGTGGATCCTGCATGAAGCCGGTGCCCACTTTCTCGCCATTCAGGGCCGGCTGCGCTACTCCGAGACCGGCTGGGCCAGGTGGGCTTCCGTCCTGGTGCTGCTCCCGCGGAGTAATGGAGGAGGTGGAGGATGACAGCCCACGATTTCACGGTCGAGATCCCCGGAATGGAGGCCGCCCAGGCGTACAAGTATCTCGAACGCCTGGTACTCCTCTACTTGAAGGCCGTCGACATGTACCGCGCACACCAGCTTGGCCCCGGCCGGCGCCAGGCATTCCGCAACATGGAGCGCCTCGAGCGCTTGCTCCGCCGTGCCGTGCTAGGGTAGACTAGTAGCCATGGGACGCGGCTACACGGGCTACAAAGGCATCACGATACGGCGGGCGAAGGGCGAATTCGCCGGCCTTAACGTCCAGGTCGCCTGGAAGGGCAAGATGATGGGCACCGTGGTCAGTTGCCTGAGCGTCGACGCCGGCATCGAGAACGCCATTCGGATCCGGGCTGACTTCCGCAAGAAACTAGGCGCCCCCGAGACGGAGCGGCGCGTGCGTGCGACGCTGGGCGGCAAGCCCTACATCAAGGGCCGAAACGTCCAGGTCTACCTCGGCGAGAACGTTCGCAAGTTCTCGATCGCCAAGCATGGCAAGGAAAACGCCATGCAGATGGCCTGGGAAGCGAGGCAGCAGTGGCTGGACGAGTAGGCGATGCCGGAGAGCCGAATGAGAGTGGACGTGCCCCCCTCACGCCCTCCTCTCGTCCGGCTCTCCCGCCTCACCTGGACGTCCGGCTGATCGGCGGGCCAAAGGACGACGCCATCATTCGGCTCCGGCTTCCACCCGACCACCGCGCCGATCGCCCGTTCATGGTCACCGTGATTGATGGATTCGAGGACATCACCCACCACGTCTACCGCCCACTGGCCGGCTGTGCCGACGAAGACGGCCTGCCGCTCTATCGCTACGCTGGCACATGGCCACAGTGAAGCCCTCCCCCTCCCAGGCTAGGTTGCTACGAACGCTGCGCGACGAGCCGACCAAGTTCCTGCGGATCTACTTCACCATGCTTACGCTCACCACCGACAAGGACCGCTGGGGCAACCAGGGGCCAGAACTCAAGTCGGGCCGGGCGACGGCAATGTCATGCCTGCGCGTGGGCTGGCTCGAGCGGGAAAGCACCCTCCAGGATTCGTATGGCAGCGGTCCGAGCTATTACAAGATCACGGTCGCCGGCCAGCGGGCGATCATGAAGCTTCGCCCGGAGGATTTCGCCAGCCCCAAGCACAAGCCCGGCCCGAGCGTCGCCGGCGAGGCGACCAAGGTCATCCGGGCGCTCGCTGGGCGCCATGAGTGGGACAGGGGTTGGGTCTTCATTCCCGAGGCGCCCGGCGGCGTCGACGCCTTGGCCGTGAATTGCTTCGACAGCCGAGACTACAAGTGCGTCGGCTACGAGGTGAAGGTCAGCCGGGGCGACTTCATGACTGAAGTCAGGAACGCCGATAAAACGAAGCGGACCGCCCTATGCTGCACGCAGTTCTTCTTCGCCTGCCCGGATGGCCTGATCAAGCCGGTGGAAGTGGCCGACCCCTACGGGCTGGTCTACGTCAACGAGAAGGGCCGGACGCGCATGGTCAAGCGGTCGTCGATGCCCCCGACCCAGCCAACCTGGCACTTCCTGGGGGCGCTCATCCGACGCATCACGGCCATGCAGGAGGAAGTGTGAGCGACGCCACGCCTGGCCCGATCTGGATCGAATACATGGACATCCGGGACCTCGTCCCGGATCCCGACAATCCCAAGGACCATGACATCGGGGCGATCGACGAGAGCATCGCTGAGTTCGGCTTCGTCAACCCCATGGGGATCAACGAAGAGACCGGGATGCTGATCTTCGGCCATGGCCGGCTGAAGGGCCTCCTGCAGAAACAAGCCCGGCACGCAGCCCCACCACCCAACATCACGGAGCAGGACGGCCGCTGGTTCGCCCCCGTTGTCCGTGGGCTACGCCTGACCCCCGATCGGGCCAAGGCATACGTCATCGCCGACAATCAGGTGACCTTCCTGGGCGGGTGGAACGAGCCTAAATTGCTCGAGAACCTACTACAACTCGGCGGACCGACGGGCACCGAGCCGGGCCTGCGGGGCACCGGCTTCGCCGCCGAGGACGTCGACCGCCTCTCCCGGCTCCTCAACCCTTCCGACCACGAAGCAGGTCTGCACATCGACGTCGCCGAGCGGCTGCAGAAGAAATGGGGAACGGAGCGAGGGCAGTTGTGGATCTCGCCTTCGAAGGTGGTGGAGGGCATCGAGCACAGGATCTTCTGCGGGGACGCCACATCGGAGGCCGACCTGGCAAGGCTCATGTTTGGCCGGACCGCATCGCTGATCTTCACGGATCCGCCCTACGGTGTCGACCACGTCCGTCACCGATCGGGAAAGCGAAGCCGGCCGAAGAAAGGCGACGAGGATTCGCAGCGCGAGCACTACGAGAAGATCGGCGGCGATGCCCTGACCGGCCTCGAGTTCGAGCAGTTCCTGATCCAGTCATTCAAGGCTGCCATCCCACACATGACTGCGGACGCCTCCTGGTACATCTGGCACGCGTCCGCCAGCCGGCCTTCCTTCCTGCGGGCGCTTGAGGCGGTCGGCGTGAACGTCCACCAGGAGATCATCTGGAAGAAGGAGAACTTTTACATCGGGCGCCAGGACTATCACTGGCAACACGAGCCGTGCCTCTACGGATGGCGGGACAAGCACAACTTCTACGGCGACCGCAAGCAGTCGACGGTTTGGGAGGTCCGCCGGGACCGCAAGATGCTCCACCCGACGATCAAGCCCGTCGCCCTCTACATGATCGGCATCCGCAACAACACCAGCCACGGCGAGGCCGTGCTCGACCCATTCGCCGGCTCCGGGCCGATCGTGTTGGCCGCCGAGCGCACCGGCCGATCGGGCTACGCCCTGGAACTATCGCCCAAGTACGTCGCTGTCATCCTGCAGAGATGCAGGGAGATGGGAATGGAGCCGAAACTTGAACAATGACCGTGGCGGCTGCGGCTGCTGCACATGCGTGACGCTGTTAGTGATCATCGCGTGCTGCGTCGCGGCGCTCGCCATCCTGTGAGCGTATGCCTGGCGGCCTTGTTCGTTCCGCCGCTGATGTTGTGGTCGGGGGCGGCCTACCGGGAGACTCACGCCCGGCCGGACGCTGTACGCGCGCTGACGTCTATGGTCGCCGCCGCCTGGGCGGACGGCGTCCGTGTGACCGTCGTTTCCGGCTACCGATCCTACGATCAGCAGGCGGATCTCTTCGACCGCCTGCCATCCGATCGGGTTGAGCCGCCCGGATGCTCGCAGCACCAGTGGGGCACGGCGTTCGACCTGGCGTGGCCCGGCGCCGCCCTGAACCCGACCGACTCTAGGTCGATCCTGCTCTACGCCTGGCTGGAGCAGAACGCCGCATCCTACGGCTTCAGCCGGCCCTACCGTGGCGAGGGCGACATCATCGACGAGCCATGGCACTGGCTGTTCGTGCCCACCCGCAGGCCCTTGGAGGACTGAGATGGACAACTGGATCCATGCGAGGGAGTCGGAATTCCATGCCTACCGGGAAGCCACGCAGTTGGCGCTTACCGGCGTGGATCCCAACGCCGTGGCCCGGGCGGCCTGGCTTCTGCACCCCGAGCAGCGGATGGGGGCGGCCGTGTACGTGATCGGCAACGGCGGCTCCTACGCGAACGCCGAGCACCTGGCGTCAGACCTCTCCCGGAATGGCGCCCTGCATTCCGTGTACGGTCCGCCTCCGGGCAGCTACCTGACCGGAGCCGCCAACGATGACGGCTACGAACTCGTCTTCGTCCGCTGGCTCATGGATCACGCCATGCAGGGCGACGTCCTGATCGCCCTGTCCGTGTCGCGCAAGTCCCGCAACGTCATCAACGCTTGCCAGTACTGGCAGGGAAGAGGCGATATCATTGGTCTGTGGGGTGCCCGGCCGTCCAATGGCATTGAGGGCGCCGAGAAGTTTGCCGACGTCGGCATATTCGTGGAGAATGAGGATCCGCGCGTCGTCGAGACTGTCCACCTGGCCATCGGCCAGGCATGGGTGTCGATGGTAGCCACGGTGGCCAAGTGACTGCAATCGTTCCGACCGGACCGCTACCACCAGAGCGAAGCCATCCGATGGTCGTGCCGGGATTCTACAGCCGGCCAAACCCAGACCAAGTGAGTCTGGTCAAGTGGCTCTGGTTTCGCGATGACGGCACTGATCTATGCTCGGCGCAACGCAACTCGTGCCGCAAGTGCGACTATCGTTACCCGGCGGCGGAGAACGCGCTCTTCAAGTGCCCGGCCTGCGGCGAGCCACGCTTCTGCACCAACCGGGGGCCTGCTGGTAAGCGCTGCCGCTACCACGGCGGTAAGAGCCTGTCTGGTGTCCAGGCGGGCGCCTACCGAACGGGACGCTACTCGAAGGCCATGCCCGAGCGGCTCCTGGCTCGGTACGAGGCGGCTTCCCGCGACCCCGAGCTATTGAACGTCCGCCAGGATATCGCCCTTCTCGATTCCCGTATCTCCGACCTGCTCGGTAGGGTGGACGTACCGGGATCCGGACAACTCTTCAAGCAGGCTCGGGAGGCCTTCCGTGGCTTCCGGGATGCCCTGGAGCGGAACGACACCGAGACGACCCGGATCCACCTGCAGACGCTGGATCGGCTTCTGACTCAGGGCGCCGGCGACTATGCTGCATGGGAGGAGATCCGGCAGAACCTCGAGCAGCGCAGGAAGCTGGTCGACACCGAGATGCGCCGGCAGGAGAAGATGGGCCAGATCGTCACGGCGGAGCAGCTTGTCGCCTTCCTGAACAGCGTCGCCTCGATCGCCAAGCGTGTCATCCGGGACCCGGAGGTCCTGAGTGAGTTTACCGCCCAAGTCCTCGATCTCGGGGTCTCCGCCCACTCTCGGTGAGAGTCTGGCGGAGCTTCTCCGCCCGACTTATTTCCGGCCAGCCCCGCTGTGGCCGGCGCTCGAGCGTTACTTCAATGCCGAGCGCCATCGGTTCTACAAGCCACACACCAAGGCCGAGCGCTTCGCACTGACCGACAACGGCCACAGGTACATCCTGGGGAAGGGCGGCGAGGGCGGCGGCAAGACCGTGTTCGGCATCATCAAGGATCTCGAGCGCTTCAAGCGCGGGTGTAGCGGGATCGTGGTCAGCCCGGATTTCGAGCACTTCAAGCGTTCGCTGTGGCCTGAATTCAGGCGCTGGTGCCCGTGGGACATGGTGCATGAGAAGCACCGCTTCCGGCAGGCTGCCGAGTGGGAACCCACGAAGCCCTTCATGCTGAACTTCGTCACTGGTGCCGTCGGATGGTTCGGCGGCATCGACAAGGAGATGGGCTGGGAAGGCCCCAACGTCAACTTCGCCCACTTCGATGAGGCCCGCCGCAAGGACACCCCGCTCGCATTGAAAGTGCTCGATGGCCGCGTGCGGATCCCTGGACCGCTGGGCGATCCGCCGCAACTATGGATCACGACCACGCCCCGTAAGCACTGGCTCTTTGACTACTTCGGCCCGGGCGACCCATCCGGATTCGGTCCCTACGCCGCCTTCAAGCGGGACGCCTATGTCTTCACCCTGCTGACCAGGGACAACGCCGATAACCTTGAGGAAGAATACGATCGAAAGCGCCGCCAGACTCTGACCGAGGCAGAGGCCCGGGTGCTGCTTGAAGCGGAGTGGGAAGACCTGGAGGAAACCTCCAACTTCCTTCCCAGCATCTACCTGTGGGACCAACTGAAGTGCGAACTTCCGCCCCTGGACACCAACACGCCGATTGTGGTCTCGCTGGACGGGGCTGTCACCTACGATAACTTCGGCCTGGTCGCAAGCAGCCGGCACTGGCTCGATAACCTCCACGACACTGACGTGGCGTTCCGCTACGTCGAAGCGTGGTCGGCCGACCAAGGCCAGATCAACTTCATGGGGACCGAGGACGCGCCCGGACCGGAGCGCCGGCTGCGCTGGCTGCTCGAGAAGTTCAACGTTGTCCAGGTGTGCTTCGACCCGGCTCAACTCTACGACATGTCCCAGCGCCTGGGGATCGCCGGCGAGGGCGTGGCATGGTTCTCCGAATTCAGCCAGCGCGAAGAGCGGATGATCTCCGACAAGCGGCTGCTCGACTTGATCATCCAGCGCCGGGCGCACCACAACGGCGACCAGACGTTCCGAACGCACCTCGAGAACGCCGACAAGAAAGAGGATCCTGAGAGCCGCCGGCTCCGTATCGTCAAGCGGCACGGCGCCCTCAAGATCGACCTGGCTGTGGCCGCTTCAATGTCTGCGCACCGCTGCCTGCAGTTGAACCTGTAGACAGCTACGCTATACTAGGGAGGCCCAATGAAAGGCAAGCAGCGTCGTCAGCGGCTCGTCATTCCCCCCAGCGCCGGCCGGCGCCGGGAGGCCATGGCCATCATCGAGGAACGGCCAGACAAGTCGGCCGAGATCGTCTGCCCTTATTGCTTCCCGCGTCACCCGCTGTTCGTCGGCCAGACCGCCCGCTGCGGAACCACACTCGAGTTGAAGGCTGTCCAGCGGATGTACGTCGGTGTGGCGTGCTCCAAGTGTGGCAAGACGAACAACACGCTCGTCAAGAAAGGCGATCACTACGAGCACTCGCAGGAATGCTCGCCTGGCAAGGTTCTGCTGACCGAGGACCCGATGCCAAGCCGATCGGCGCGGATCGCTCTATATCTCCCCCGAGCGGTGCGGATGGCGTGGCAGCGGCGCCGCGGACAGATCGCAACGGGCCTTCGCAACAACGAAGGCAAGCTGGTCTACACTTGGCTGAGGGCATAGGAGGGTTACATGGCGATGCCAATTGAGGCCCAGCCGGCCGACACGTTGCTGGCGACCTTACGTCGCACCGTTCAGGTTCCCCCTGACGCACAGATGGGGATGCAGCCTGGCGTTGACAGCATCGTCCTCTACATCGCCTCCATCGCGGATACGCTGCCAGCCTGGGGCACACAGACTCTCCGCCGAGACCGGATGCTCCGGGAGTTCTTCCTGAAGGAACCGATCCTTGGCTCGGCCGTGGCGGCCGTCTCGTCCCAGCATGCCTCCTATCGATGGGAAATTGAGAGCGAGGATGAGGGGCTGAGGGACGCCGTCACCGAGATGATCGAGACCTCCCACTTTGGGGAGGGTTGGACCTCATTCGTCACGGCCCTATCGATCGACTATCTCACCCAGGACCGTGGGGCCTACATAGAGATCGTTCGGGAGGCGAACCAGCCGGATGCCGCCGTCCTGGGGATTGTGTGCCTCGAGGCGCTCCGCTGTCGGCCCACAGGCGACCCGCGAAAGCCCGTTGTCTACACAGACGAGAAGAGCCAGGACCACCTCCTCGATTACTGGAACGTTGCTCGGTTGGTCGAAATGCCATCGAGTATCGTCACCATGCGCGGCATGCAGTACAGCGCTGTATCTCGGGTGCTGTCCGCCTCGCAGATCATGAGGGACATCATCATCTACCGCGGGGAGAAAGTCGGTGGACGCTTCCAGCGGATGATCCATATTGTTGGCGGCCCGGCCAAGCAGGACATCAAGCGGGCGCTACAGGCTGGCGCTGAGGACGCTGACAACGAGGGCCTGACTCGCTTCACGCTCCCCACGATCCTTGCTTCGCTGGATCCTTCCAAGCCCGTCAGCCACGTTGAAATCCCGCTGGCGAGCCTGCCCGACAACTTCGACCTCGAAGACGAGATGAAGTGGTACATCACCACGATCGCTCTGGCGTTTGGCCGGGACTACCAGGACTTCGGCCCTCTCCCGGGCGGCAACCTTGGCACCTCCAACCAGTCCGAGATCCTGGCGGCCAAGACGAAGGGCAAGGGGCCTGCGCTGTTCATGCGATCGATGGAGTACGCCATGAACCGGCGCGGCATCGTCCCCTTCCCGCTGGCCAGCTTCCACTACCGGGAGCAGGACCTCGAGGACGAAGGCAACAAGGAGAAGATCCGTCGGCTTCGCGCCGAGACGCGGTCGACCATGATCAAGTCGGGCGAGATTACGCCGGACGTCGCCCGCATGCTGGCCGTGAAGGACGGCGATTACGATGCCGAATTGCTGGCCGAGATCGAGCGCACGGAGCAGGAGGCCAGGGAGCGGGCCGAGAACAACCTCCGGCTGAATGCTGAGGTGAACGCCTCGGTGCGGCAGACGGTCGGCGGCCGGGCACCCGGCACGACGACCCCGCCGAAGTTGCCGGGCGGGATCGCTGGCGCCAAGAAGGCCATGATAGATGGCGACGAGCGCTCCCAGCTTGAGTCCCTTCTGCCGCTGGCGGCGATCGTCCATTCGCTCAGGACCCACGACGAGATCAAGGCCGCCCTACCGATGCTCCAGAAGGCGCTCGACGAACAGAGGCAAACGAGCGAGGCCGTCATCGCGCTGGCCGCTCACGTGGCGGCCCTGGCCAGGGCCGTCAGCGAGGCCGAACCTCCTACCATCGTGGTTCAGCCGGCCGAAGTGGACGTCCGAATGCCCGCCCTGCCGGTGACACTGACCGTCAAGGCCGAGGGGCACGAAGAGACGATCGTGCCCGAGCGCCGCAAAGACGGTAAGATTTCCGGATGGCTCAAGACCGTGAAGCCGGCCAAGGAGGAGTGATGGACATCGAGGATATCGACGGCCTTCTTCCTTTGGCGGCGATGATGCACGCGGTGAAGGCCCATTCCGAAGTGCGCTCATTCCTCCCCAACATCGAGACGGCGATCGAGGAACATGGAAAGGTCCGAGCCGCGGTCGAAGCGATGGGAGAACGCGTCGAAGCCGCGACGCAGGCGCTACGCCAGGCAGGCCCTAGGACGATCGTCGTGCAGCAAGAGAAGGTCGTCATCAATGTGGCCCCACGTCCAGTTGCCATCGTCGTTCCGGCGCCCGAGTTCGAAGAGGTCACAAAGGTCGAGCACGACGCACACGGCAGGATCACCATGGTGACACGCTCACGCAAGCCAGTCAATAAGGAGGCCGGCTAACCCATGAAGATTAAGCGCATCTACGACCGCCCGGAAGGATGGGAGAAACGGCACAACACCTGGAAGGAGGACGGAACGCTGGTGGACCCCAACCGGCCCGAGGGCGTGGTCATCAACGTGCCTCCGTTCGACCACATCCAGGTCATCGACACCGGGGCGAGCCCGGAGCAGAACTTCTCGACGGGCCTCGTGGCGGCAGCGTTGGGCGAGGGGTGGATAGGCATCGACCAGGGGAAGCTGACGCTACATGCCAAGCCCGATGACCTGGTGTACGACGTCCTGCGGACCCCCGGACGATACTGCTGCCACTGCAAGGCGAAGCTGCAGGACGACGCCACGGGCGAGATGGCACGGGCGCACGTTGGTCTCCTCCACCACGGGATGCTATCGCCGGACGCCCAGAACCCAGCGGGCTACGAGATGCTCAACCATTACGAGTGCCGCTTGGACCCGAAGTTGCACAAGAAGTACGCCGCCAAGCCGATAGGAGCGAGCCGTGGCTAACATCGTGTTCAACATGAGTCTCGGACGTGCGGCCGAGTTTTACAACAGGGTCGACACGAACGACCCGGCGGCCTCTGAGTTGGTCGTGATGATTCTGGCCACGGCGGGCATCGAGAGCGACGCCGTGCTCAAGGACAAGGACACCTTTGCGGACGTCGTCGCGGGCACGACCAACGAGGTCACGAACGGAGGCTACGCCAAGAAGGTGCTCGGAGATGTGGACATCGTGGCCTTCGCCCCGGATGATGGGGCCGACCAGGTGAACCTGGACATCCCGGACCAGACCTTTGCAGCCATCGCCGCCGGCGACGGCTGGAATGACTTCGTGATGGGCTATGACCCGGTCGGGAGCCAGACCATGGCCGACATCGTGCCGATGACGCTACACGACTTCGTTGTGGTGCCTGACGGGAGTGACATCACAGCGCAGATTGCAGCGGCAGGCTTCTACCGGGCATCCTGAATGATCCTGCTCAGTGGCGACGCCGACCTCATCTCGGTCGTCACCAGCGCGGCCGCGGACATTGAGCCGCACGCCTCATGGGTGGTATATGACACCTCAGGCGGTGCCATCACGCCAGGCAGGACGAACACAGCTTCGATTGTCACTGCCACCACGACCACGATTGTTCCTGCCCTGGGGAGCGCGACCGAGCGTCGGCGTTTGACCCTTCTGAGCCTACGCAATAACCATGCCTCGACTGCCTGCGACGTAACTGTGCGCCATGACGATGGGACGAACATCGAAACGCTGGAGAAGGTCACTCTCCTGGCTGGCGAGGCCCTGGAGATGGACAGCCGGGGCGAGTGGCACCACTACGCGACGGACGGCGGCGAGTACCCGGCAGTGCCAACCATCGCCAGCCGAGCCGAGATGGAAGCCGCGACGAACCTCGTGACCGGGGTAACACCAGGAAGACAGCACTACCACCCAGCGCACCCGAAGTTCTGGTGTCATGCCGCTACCAGCACGGGCACGCCTTTCGTGCTGGATTCCTACAACCTGACGTCGCTGACTGATACGGCGACTGGTCGCTTGACATTCAACGTGAACGTCGACTTCGGAAATGCCAACTACTGTATTCAAGCCTCGGTGCAGCGGTCTTCGACATCGCTTACTGTGACGAACCTGAAGTACCAGAACGTGCGCAACGGGACGCAGGCCGTGGGTTCCTTCGAGGTCGAGGTCTACGATGGGACGGCTACCACCCATGTGCAGGAGGACCCCAACGACATATATGCTGCGGCGCAGGGGGATGCGGTCTGATGTTGCAACTGGCAGGCACCGGGGGCGACGCAGTCCGGGTTATCACAGGGCAAGCGGCGGACATTGAGGTTCACGCCTCTTGGATTGAGAACAACGCCGGGACAGTGACCGCCGACCGGACCAACACGGCCTCGATTGTGACAGCCACGACGACGACGGTGGTCGCCGGGCCTTCGACTGGTCTTGAGCGGCGGGTGAAACACCTGAATATTCGCAACAACCACGCTTCGCAGGCATGTGACGTGACAGTGGACCACACTGACGGGACTAACATCGAGACGCTCATCAAGTGCAGCCTGGCCCCGGGCGAAGTTCTGTTACTGGACGAGAAGGGCGAGTGGCGGCACTACGATGCCAACGCCGGCGAGTATCCAGACGACCGGCAGATTGCAGACCGGGGAGACATAGAAGGCTCAGTGAGCCTGCGGGAAGTGGTCACACCGGGCCGACAGCACTTTCATCCGGGACACCCGAAGGCGTGGGCCAAGGCCGGAATCACCGCGAACCTACTGGCTTCCTACAACATGACCTCGGTGACGGATACAGCGGTCGGCCGGATTGCTTTCACCATCGCGACCGACTTCGCCAACATCGGCTATAACATCGCCCTCGACATTCAGCGAGACTCGGCCAGCTTGGCGGTGGGGGAGATACTCAACTGCACCGTTCGGAATGCCACGCCCCTCGTGGGGTCCTTCGAGGGCGAGTGCTATGACTTCACCGCGACGACCGCCGTGCTAGATGACCCGACGGCTTGGTATATGAGCACCTACGGCAAGCAGGTATGAAGTGCTGATTCTGGCTTCGGTCTCTGACCTCATCCAGGTGGTGACTGGCGAAGCGGCGGACATCGAGCCGCATGCCTCCTGGATGGATAAGGCCGCGGCTGTGTTCACGCCGGGCCGGACCAACACAGCCAGCATAACGACGGCGGCGACGACGACGGTTGTCCCTTCCCCCGCTGCCTCCACACAGCGGAATGTGAAAGTGTTAAGTCTGCGCAACAATCATGCCTCCGTGGCTTGTAACGTCACCGTAGAGCACACCGACGGGACGAACGTGGAGACGCTGATGAAGTGTCTCCTTTTGGCGGGCGAGCTGCTGGTCCTTTCAGGCGATGGGCGCTGGAAGCATTACAGCGCCAGCGGCGAGCTGTACGCCGCCATTCCGCTCTTCGCAACGAAGGCCGAGATGGAGACAGGGACATCGGTTCTGGTGACCGTGTCCCCCGGGCGACAGCACAATCATCCGGGCCATCCGAAATTCTGGGCTAAGTTCGGCGTGACTGGCAACCTGCTGGACTCGTACAATGTGACCAGTGTCTCGGATGACGGGACCGGCCTAGCGACGGTCACCATCGCCACGGACTTCTCAAGTGCGGATTGGGCTTGTCACGTCACTGTGGAGCGGGCGGCGACGGCCCTCGCAGTGGCGGATGCCCGAGAGGGCCGAGTGGTCACTGCGGCGCAGGCGGCCGGCACGGTGCAGGTGGAGTGCTACGACCACACAGCGACAACGGCGCTCGCCAAAGACCCGGCCGCTTGGCATGTGGCGGGCCTGGGCGACCAATAGGAGGAAGACATGAAGATTGAGCAGCAATTCATCGCCATCACGCTTGATGATGGTTCCACCGCCATCATGGGGTTTGTCACCCAGGGCCGAGGTTCCACACTGCCGGCGGGGGCGCAGTGGACTAGCGAGGCGGCCGGATGGTGGAAGCGGGAGCCGACCGATGAAAACGTCATCGAGGAAATAGCGCGGATGTCGTCCGGTGCTGGGCCACAGCCATCACGCTACCGGCGCATCGCCCAGGCCGACATCCCGCAGGACCGGACGTACAGGAACGCATGGAAGGATGACGGCCAAGCCATCGTGCATGACATGGCCAAGGCGCGGGAGATTCACCGTGACCGACTACGCCAGATGCGGGTGCAGTTGTTCGAGGTGAATGACATCGCGCTTGCGGACGCCCTGGCGGAGAGGGATGAACCGAAGCGCCTAGAGGCCATCGCCCAACGGAATGCGCTCCGTGATGTGACGAAGGCCCCAGCCATCGACGCGGCGCAGACAGTGGAAGACCTGAAAGCCGCCATCCCTGACGTTCTGATGGTTCCAGGCATCCAGGACTGACGTGCCGCAACCAGCCGGATTCTTCGACCCTGCCCTACGGCAGGAGGGATGGTGGGGCGAAGACCTGATCATCGAGGGCTGGTATGAAGAGGAGTTCATCCCGTCCGTCACGGCCGGCCAGACGATAACGGTCGAGCAAGCGTTCGAGACCGACCTAGCACAGGCGATTGCGTGGGCACCCAAGAATCGGCTCGTTGCCCAGGCTACGGAGACCGACCTAGCCCAAGCCATCGCGGTCAACAAGACGGTTGCGATAGGGCAGGTACTCGAGGCAGACCTCGCCCAAGGCATCACGGCGGGGAAGACTGCGGCGGTGGGACAGGCGACGGAGACGGACCTAGCGCAGGCTATTGGACACGCCAAGACCAAAGCCGTCGGCCAGACCTTCGAGACGGACTTAGCCCAGCCTGTCAGTTGGTCCCCTAAGCATCGGCTCGTCTCACAAGCATTCGAGTTCGACCAGGCATTCACTATTACAGGGATCCTCGGCGGTGGGCCTCCGCCGGTCGTGGTCCCACCCCCAGAGGCGGAGCCGGCCGACGCTGTCATGATGGGGAGGCGGCGACGACGGACAGAACCATTTGGCGCCCCCGTTGATCTGCGGGCGATCCTAGCTGACATGCAGGCGAAGCTAACGCCTTCTCGCGGCGCGCTCGCCGAACCGGAGCAGGAACTCGACGACGAGGATGAGGAGCTTACGCTGTGGCTCTGAAGGCAGGCGCGCTGTTTATCCAGCTTATCTCCGAGATCGCTAACCGAGGCGTCGATGAGCCTGTCGACGCGCCGATTAGCCTCGGCCGCAAAGCAAGGATCGTGGAAGCCGCGCGGGCACCATGGAGCATGATCTGGAAAGCCAGCCCGGCCTCTGGCATCCGCAAGAGGTATCAATCGAAGCTGACCGACCTGATCCGCCGGCTTGTATCTCAGGATATCGATGCGGCCGATTTCGTCGACGTGGCGTTCTCGGCGACGACGTCGGCCTATTGGGACGCGTTCAATCTCGGGCGGCAGGCGGGGGGCATTGACGAGGACGTCGATGTGAATTCGGAGGAGGCCGGGATCGTCATGGCCAAACTCGTGTTCGCGCACGCCTCGATCAGCAAGATTGTCGCGCTTCTCGGCCAGCCGCCAGACCCCGCGTTGCAATCGCAGGCGCTGGCGCGGGTGCCAGCAATCGGAGCGGCCATCGAGACGCTATACTATGAGGGCCTAGCGAGCGGAACCGCCAACCCGCTCTATCAATGGATCATCGGTGGGACGAAGGAGCACTGTACCGACTGCCTGGCCTATAATGGACAGCGTCACCGCATCAAGGATTGGGAAGCTGCTGGTGCCATTCCGCAGACGTTCGGCCTGGAGTGCCGCGGCTTCAAGTGTCAGTGCGAATTGCGGCGTAGCCCAGGCCGGGAGATCGGCACGCTCGCACCGCCGGGGATGAACTGATGGCGACCATTGTATTCAAACCGATCGCTCGCGACCTCGGGGCGTACAAGCCGAAGGAGATCATGCGGGCATTCGAGAAGGGCCTGGCCGAAGTCGGCGAGGAGATCCACAAGGATTTCAACAAGACCACCAAGACGTGGAGCCCGGGCGGCACCGACGGCAAGCCGATCCCTGGCGGCGTGCCCCGCTTCCGTAAGTTCGGCCCGCGTATGATCGCTCAGGCACTGATGCTCGAGGTGTCGACGAGCCATAGCGTCTATTACTACCTGAACTTCGGGACGCGGGCGCACACGGTCCGGGCGCGGCATGCGAAGGTCCTCCGATTCCGCACGGAGGGCCGTGGATCCTACCGGGCCAAGACCCGGCAGGGCTGGATCGGCAGTCAGGGAGGCGGGCCGCGGGGTCCATGGACCATGCGGCGGTCGGTGAAGCATCCGGGGAACTTCGGCCGTGGATGGGACGTCACGATCGCCGAACAGACGGCCTCCAAGCAGAAACTCACGAAGACGATCAACGCCGGAATCCGGGCTGCGCTGGGCGCAATGGGGACGTTCGCCCGGGGCGGCCCCTCTTGACCTTGGTCGTCCACCGTTCTACAATGCGCCAGAGGTATGCCGTACTCCAACGTCGAACGCCATCTGTGGGGCAAGATGGACAGATGCGTCCAGGACGTGATGCGGCGGGATGGCGTGAGCAAGAAGCGAGCGATCGCTATCTGCCACGCCTCCATCACGAAGGAGGATGATGTGACAACGGCTCGCCAGCGAAGGAAGCAACGCAGGGATCAGGAGCGGCAGGTCTCTGCGGAGGCCGTCGGCACGAATTCCGACCCCACCGTGCTGGCGGCCCTGGCACTGGCCGACCCGGAATCTCTCGGCGACATGATCATGGCTCGTGACATGGCCGACGACAACGAACCGGATGAGGCCCCGCCGCCGGATCCGACCGAGTCCGAACTGGCCGAGATCATCGCGGGTAGCCCCCCGCCCGAGGATGAGGATCCTGGCGAAGAGAAGGGGAAGGACTACCCGGTCGCCGTCGAGGTCTACATGCCGTTCGGCGGGGCGACCAGTTGGGATCAGTTTGGCACGAACAAGGCCGCCCGGGAGCAGATGGCAACGGTCAGCGACCTGACGTATACCTTCGAACTTCTCGTCGACAACGTGATGCGCTCCGAGGACATCGCGCCCGACGAGAAGGGCGCTGCGATCGCCGCCTTGGCGATGGGGTACCAGACCCGGATCAAGGCCCTGACGAAGGGCTTCGGCGGGCTTCTCCATCAATTCAAGCGCGCCTTGACCGGCGCCGGCAAGAACGACTTACCCGACAGCGCATTCGCCTACATCGAGCCGGGCGGCAAGAAAGACGATAGTGGCCGCACAGTGCCACGCTCGCTACGGCACTATCCCATCAACGACGATGCCCACATTCGCAATGCTCTGTCGAGGGCCGGAGCGGCTATCCAGGCCGGTGGGAATACCGCCGATGTTGCCCGAGCCGCCCTGCCGAAGATCCGCGCAGCCGCGAAACGCCACGGGATCGGCAAGCCGGCCAAGAAGCCGGGTGCCAAGGACAGCGGCTTCAACATCCTGAAGGGTCAGGATGGCGGCTGGCGCTGGGTTGGCTGGGTCACCAACAAGTGGCGGGACCGAGATGCGTTCGCCAACCCAAAGAAGGGCGGCGAGATCCTGACGGCCGCTGCGCACAAAGAGTTCATCGCCTGGGTAGACCAGGATCCAGACAACCGCATGCCGCAACTCTGGATCTGGCACACGCCAGGCACCGAGCGGAAGGCGCGCGCTGACTTCATCGACTTCGCCGATGGTTTCGTCGTGGCCTCCGGGCCAATCGAAGAAAAGGAGGCTGGCGAGCTATTGGCGCTCGATGCCGTCTACGATGTCGGCATGTCGCACGGCATGTTCGCCCTTGCCATCGACAAGGAAAACGGTTATATCCAGCAGTATCGGACGTTCGAGGTCACGGTGCTGCCCCAGGAGTTCGCCGCCAATCCGTGGACAGCTTTCAGCACTATCCTGAAGGAGGTCAGTGATATGTTCACTCCGCAGAAACGGGCCGCTCTGGTCACCGCCCTCGGCGAGGAGAAGGTCGCCGAACTTGAGGGCACGACCGAGGGCATGGCCAAGACGCTGATCGAACTCGGCATCGAGCACAAGGCGATCGCCGAGCCGTCCGGCAAGCCGAAGGCGGATGAACCGGCGCCGGCCCCCGCCGCAAAGGCGGAAGAGGCCGAGCCGGAAGTCGTTGCGATCGTGGACCTGGTCGCCGAGAAGGTGATCAAGGCCATCAACCCACAGGGCCTGAGTGACATGCTGCGAGGCATGGATGCTCGACTCATCAGAGTCGAGCAGGGCACGGCGAAGCAACTGGCGGAAGCCATTCGCCCGAAGGCAGGCGCCTTCGTGTGGGACAAGCGACCGACCGCAGATCCAGCCAACGCCGCGAAGGAAGCCACGCCTCAGCCCGAGGCGCAGGCCCCAACGGGCGAGGACTGGATCACGGACGCATTCGGTGCGGTCGTGGCCGCGGCAGCCGGGGCGCCAGCGCAGTAGGGCGTCGGGGCTGACCTTACTCGGTACACCAAGGAGTCCAACCCATGGAACAGAATGTGCTCATCGAGGCGCTGGCGAAGGCCCTGGCGCCCGAACTCGCGAAGCTTGACCCTGCCTTCAAGCACACCACACCAACCGGAACGCCGTCGACGCCCTACGTCCATGGGCCTGGCGGGCTTTTCGGGGTCATGGGTCTCGAGCGGGAAGTCATCCATACCCGCCTGCAGCCCAAGGGGCTGGCCGGGCTTCTTCCCGTCCGTGCGAACCCCTCGGAATGGCCGCTGTTCGCGTACATCTCCGGCTTCCGGGATGTGACCGGAACGAACGCCCAGGGTGTCTGCGATGACCCACAGACGGCCGGTCCGATGAAGACATGCATTCAGACCGCGCCATTTGGCCGGTATGAATTCATGACCCGAGAGTTGGAGATCAACCGGGTCGGCAAGACCATCAATCGTGGTGAGTTCCTCGACCTGAGCCTGGTCAACACACCGTTGGCCAGCGGGCTGGGGCGCTCGATCTTCCCCAACATTCCTGGGGAGGCGCAGGCCCTGGCCGGCGCCGAGGTCCTGCAGCGCTTCATCGAGGTCGGGGTCGCGTTCCAGAACAAGCTGGGGCGCCAGCTTTACACGGCGACCACAGCCAACAACACGGCCGGAGGCGGGTACGAGGAATTCAACGGCCTCGACCTGCTGGTCGGCATAGGTAAGGTGGATGCCAAGACGGCGATCGCCTGTCCGTCTCTCGACTCGATCGTGTGGGACTACAACCTCACGAAGATCGGGGACGCGAACGCCAACCCGAACATCATCCGCCTGGTCACGAACGTGTTCCGCCGGCTCAAGCACATCGCCTCCAACACCGGGCTGGACCCGGTGACCTGGGTCATGGCGATGCGGGCGGACCTCTTCTTCGAACTGTCGGACGTTTGGGCCTGTGCCTATTACACCGACCGCTGCACGCCGATCAACACGGTTGTCGACCGCATCATGCTGGACGGGACCGAAATGTCCCGACTCCGGGACGACATGCGCAACGGCAATTACCTGCTCATCGACGGCGTGAAGGTGCCGGTCGTGATCGACGACGACATCGTCGAGACCTCCAGCAACGACGACGCAGCGATCTCGGTGGGATGCTTCGCCAGCGACATCTACATCATCCCGCTGACGGCCCGCGGCATGCCCGTGACCTACTTCGAGCACTTCGACTTCCGGGGTGGGCCGATGGGCGCCGTGGTCGACGGCCGGCTGACGAACTACTTCTGGACCGACGGCGGCCTCTTCCTGTGGCATGGGAAGCCGCCGAAGAACTGGTGCGCTCAGTGGGTCGCCAAGATCGAGCCACGCCTGGTGCTCCGAACGCCGCACCTGGCGGCCCGGATCGAGGACGTGCAGTACTGCCCGCTGGCGCACATGCGGGACAGCCACACCGGGGATGATTACTGGATCGATGGTGGGGTGACCGACCGCTCGGTCGATTACTTCTACCACGAGAGCCGACTGCCGTAATTGAGGGAAATCCCGTAGGATGGCCGACCCCACGCGGCCATCCTACGGGGCCGGGGGGGCTAGGGCAGACGCGCACCTGCCTGAAAAGCGGCGGCTCCCGACCGCCGCCCCCCCGGACTTCGGGAGCCTGGCCATCGGGAGGGCCATCAGTGTCTCGCCACCCCTACCTCGAACACCTATCGCAATTTGACGACTGGAACGCCCGAGCCTTCCTGGGCATCCTCGTAGCGTTCGGGTTTCCCAATTCCCATCTCGACGTTGGCTGCGGAACTGGCGCCATGGTGAGGACGGCCCGGCGGGCCGGCATCGACTCTCTCGGAATCGATGTGCTGGTGACCACGGACGTCGCCATCCCCGGCTTCATCAACCTGGACGCCAGTCAGGAATTCGATCTGCAGCGGACGTTCGGACTGATCACCTGCATCGAGGTCGCCGAGCACATCCGGTCCGACCGCGTCGATGTGTTCGTGGATAACATCGTGCGCCACTCAGCCAACTGGTGCATCGTCGTGTGGACGGCGGCGGCTCCTGGGCAGGGGGGCGAGAACCACCAGACGCTCCTGCCCGGTCACGTCTGGCGTAGCAAGTTCCAGGAGCGGGGCTTCAATTACAACGAAAGTCTGCTGCATCGGCTACGGGCGATCTGGCTGGCCGTCCCCATGCCAATGATGTGGCTACCGGACAACCTACAGATCTTCGAGAAGAACCCAGGATGATCATCACACGCACTCCTCTCCGGGTGTCGTTCATCGGCGGTGGTACCGACGTGCCTGCCTGGTACGAACGCTATGGCTATGGGCAGGTCTACGCAGCGGCGATCAGCCTGTACGTCAACGTGATCGTGGCGCCGCACCACGCCCCCGGACGCTACCGGATCGCCTACAGCACCGTGGAGGACGTGGACAGCATCGACCACATCTCCCACGACCGGCTGCGCTGCGCTCTGCGGCGGACGGGGGTTCTGACGGGCGGCGTGGAGATCCACACGATCGCCGGCATTCCTGGCAGGGGATCCGGGCTCGGATCGAGTTCGGCGCTGCTGGTCGGCGCTTTGAAGGCTCTCAGCGAATGGCAGAGGCAGCACCGAACCTGGGAACAGATTGCCGAGCAGGCGGCATCCGTGGAGATCGAGGACCTCAAGACAGGCGCCGGCAAGCAGGATGCCTACATCGCCTCCTTCGGCGGTGTGGCAACGTTCGAATTCGAGAACACCGACCCCATGGTCAAGCTGTCGGCGCCCTACCTCGCCCAGGCCATCACGGACAAGTGGTCGAAATGGATGCCGCTCTTCTACACCGGCATGGTGCGCGACGCCGGGCCGGCGCTCAAGGCGCTCGAGAGCCGCATAGGGACCCCCGAAGCCGACGAGGCCATGATCACTACGCTGGGCCTCATCCCCGACCTGCGAAACGCCATGTTTGACTGCGACTTTGCCGCCGTCGGCAAACTCTTAGACCAAGCGTGGTCTTTGAAGAAGAAAGCCAACCCGGCAGCCACAACGCCCGAGATCTCGGCCATGTACAAACGGGCGATGGACGCCGGGGCGCTGGGCGGCAAGCTGTGCGGGGCCGGCGGAGGCGGATACCTGGTGTTGGTGGTCCCGCCCCGACGCTGGGACAGCGTCGCCGAGGCCCTGTACCGCAAGCCGATCGCCGTGCAGTATGGCGTCGGCGGCTCCCACACCATCCTTGGCGAGCGCCGCCATGACTGATTGGCCGCTGCTGGGGATCGCCCTTCTCACCTACCGCCGCACGGACCTGGCCGTTCGGGCCGTTAAGGGCATGCTCGAGCACGCCCGCTACAGCGGCCATACGCTGTGGTACATCGCCGACGACGGATCGCCGGTTGAGCACATGCACGCCTTGCACGACCTGATCGGCGGCGAGCTGATCGGCTTCCACAGCGAGAGGATGGGGCCGGGGCCGTCATGGAACAAGGCTGTTGCGCGGATAGCCGATCAGACGCCTTACATCATGTGGCTCGAAGATGATTGGGAACTGAGGCGGGATCTTGATCTGGACCGCTACGTCAAGCTGCTGGCCGAGAGCGGTCTGGTCGGGATGGTGCGGCTTGGCCACCTGCCAGTCAACCTGCATCTCGAGAGCGTCGGCTACGATGGCACGCACTACCTGAACGTGCTCAAGGACAGGCAGTACTGCTACTCGGGAAATCCGAGCATCCGGCATTACCGGCACTTCGAGGCTTATGGGGGCTACCCCACGGACCAGCGGAGCGCCGGCGAGTGCGAGACGTTCCACGACAGCTTGGTGCGCGACCGTCCCGGGCCGCAGGTCTGGTGGCCTGTCGACCTGGGCGGATGGGGGATCTTCGGACACATTGGGGAGGAGAAGGCATGAACATCCTACTGACGGGGGCGCGTGGTTTCATCGGGCGGCACACCTTGCTCGCCCTGCTTGAGGCAGGCCACAAGGTCCGGCCGCTCGACCGCAAGCCGGATCCGTCGATGGCGTCTGGCGGCATCTGGTACGACATCACCGATCGGGGCCGGCTCGAGATCGTGTTCGACACCAACGATGCATTCGGCGCCATCATCCATCTCGCGGCCAATGCCAGCCTGCAGCGGAGCATCGAGGCGCCAGCCTTCGACGCCGACCAGAACGTCATCGGCACGCTGAACGTCCTAGATCTGGCCATGAAATACGGAGCGAAGCGGTTCGTGTTTGCATCGACGTCGGCGGTCTATGCCCCCAGCGTCGGCCCTTACCATGAGGACTTCGAGATCGGCCCGCAGTCGCCCTACGGCGTCAGCAAGGCCGCTGGCGAGATGTACGTCCGTCAGTCCGGCCTGCCCTACGCCATCCTGCGGTATGCCAATGTCTACGGCCCTGGCCAGCGGGCGATGGGCGAGAACGCCCTCGTTGCCCGGGCGCTCGACCACCTGTGCTTCGGGACGCCATTCGTGGTCGCCGGCGACGGCGAGCAAACTAGGGACTGGATCCATGTCAAAGACGTGGCTCGAGCCAATGTGCTGGCGGCCACGACCGACTTCAGCGCGACCATGAACATCGGTACGGGCTTCGAGCACAGCGTGAATGAAATCCTGTCAACGCTGGCAACAGCGCTGGACAGGGCGCCATGGTCGCCAGAGCACGGGCCGGCCAAGGATGGGGAACTACGGCGGGTTTCGCTTTCGCCGAAGCGCGCCGCCCGTGACATGGGCTTCCAGGCAGTGATCGGAATCGTCACCGGCCTGGGCGAGACGGCTGTCGGATGGGCATCCCGGTAGCGATCTTCCCCTGGTACAGCAAGCCGGACCACGGCGAGGGTGGGATCCGTCGGGTGGTCGAGGCCATGGTCAAGTACCTGCCCGGCTTCGGCATCGACCCGGTCCAGTCCCCCGACGAGGCTGCCGTGATAGCCTGCCACGGCACGACGCTGGTCACACGGCCCGGCATCCCCATGGTCAGCCACAACCACGGCCTGTACTGGAGCCGATACGAGTGGGGCGGCTGGGCGGACGACACCAACCGGATGGTGGTGGAGGCGATGGCGTGCGCGCAGGCGCACACCGTGCCCAGCGAGTGGGTCGGTCGGGCACTCAGGCGGGGCATGCTGATATACCCCGAGGTCGTACACCACGGCGTCGACTATCGGGCCTGGCAGCGGGACGACGCTAAGAACAGCGGCTACGTCCTGTGGAACAAGGCCAGGGTGGATCCGGTTTCGGACCCGGCGCCCATGGATGCTCTCGCCAAGCTGATGCCTCATCAGTGGTTCGTCAGCACCTTCGGCACCCAGGCACCCAACGTGCGTATCGTCGAGCGCACGAACTACGAGGCCATGAGGCGGATCGTCCAGGACGCCGGCGTCTACCTATGCACGACCAGGGAAACGTTCGGGATCGGGACGATCGAGGCCATGGCGGCCGGGGTTCCTGTCGCCGGATGGGCCTGGGGCGGCCAGCTTGAGATCGTCCAGGATGGGATAACCGGCTACCTGGCCCCGCCCGGTGACTACCCCGGATTGGTCGAGGCCATCCAGCGCTGCCTGGCCGAGCGGGATCGCTTGTCGGCGAACTGCCGTCAGGACGTCCTGGATCGGTGGGAGTGGCCAGACAAGATCGCTCAATACGCCGCCATTTACCGCCGGCTGGCCCAGGAGGCGGCGGAGCCACGCCCGAAGGTCTCGGTGGTCGTCACATGCCATAACCTGGCCCGTTATCTCGGCGCTGCGATCCGATCAGTTCAGTCCCAGGACCTCGAGGATTGGGAGTGCATCGTTGTTGACGACGCCTCGACCGACGGCACGGTTGGCGTGACCAAGGTCTACACGGATGCCGACAAGCGGATCCGCTACAGCAGGACGCCGGAGAACCTTGGGCTACCAGGCGCCCGCAACTTCGGATGGCGGCAGTCGAAGGGCCGGTACGTGATCTTCCTTGACGCCGACGATATGCTTGCCGACCACGCTCTGGCGACGTGTGCGGCGGCGCTCGACGCGAAGCCAGACATCCACATCGCCACGGGGCACCTGGACGTCGTAGACGAGCAGGGACAGAACCGTCGTAGGAACGACTGGCCCGGCGATCAGTTCGAATGGTACGGGCAGATGGCGCACATGAACCAGATCCACTACGCCAGCATGATGCGGCGAGAGGTGCTCGAGCGATCGGGAGGCTACCGCGAGCGGGATTGGCGGGCGGAGGACGCTGGATTCTGGTGCCGCGTGACGAGCCTTGGCTTCCGGGCGTCCAAGGTGACCAAGGCCGCCACGCTGATCTACCGCGACCGCAGCGACTCGAAGTCGAAGGGCGAACCGGGAGACGGCCCGTGGACCGAGTGGTTCGGCTGGGCACTGGCGTTCAAGTTCGACCGTAACACCGTGCCTGACCTCGCACGCCGGCCACATCCCATGCCCGACCTCGTCCCATTCGGGGCGCAGGGGCTACCGCGCAAAGAGCAGTTCTGGAAGGTCCATGACTTCACGGAACCCGGCGTGTCAATCGTCATCCCGGTCGGCCCAGGCCACGAGAAGTACGTCATCGACGCTCTCGACTCGCTCATGGCCCAGCAGTACCTGTGGTGGGAGGCGATAGTTGTCAACGATACCCATGAGGACTGGCCCGATGGACCGGACAGCCCCATGGCCGGGGCGCCCTACGCGCGGGTGATCAGGACCAATGGCGGCGTTGGGCCAGCGGCGGCCCGTAACGCCGGTGCCAAGTTCGCCAGGGCCAAGGGTCTGCTCTTCCTCGACGCCGACGACTATCTTCTCCCCGGCGCTCTCGAGAAGATGGTCGGTGTCTTCAGTGAGACGGGCGGCATCGTGTACTCGGATGTGCTCCAGCGTTTCTCTGATCACCGGCGCTCTATGGAGCCGTACGCGACAAGCGACTTCGTATGCGGCGCCGTGCTCCGCAAGATGCAGCACTCCTCTCAGGTTCTCGTCCCGCGGGAAGCGCACGAGAAGGTCGGTGGATTTGACGTCGCCGCGCCAGGGTGGGAAGATTGGGATTACCTGATCGCCCTCCAGGCGGCCGGGATGTGCTCATATCGGATCGCCGAGCCGCTGTTCGTCTACCGGAAGGAAACGGGGGACGTCCGAGAGGCCTCCTTCGCCGGCCGGCGGGCCAATGTAGACTGGATCCGGGCGAAGTGGCTCGACTATTACGAAGGGAGAAAGCAAATGCCATGTGGATCCTGCCCGGGCGGATCTCGATCGGCCCCGTTCTCTAAGGCTTCGATCCAAGCCGCCGCCCTGGGGACCGCCCCCAAGCATGACGGCGCGGTGCTGCTGGCCTATCAAGGGCCTGGGCCGAAGCGGGTGAACCTCCGCGGCCCGGCTACCGACACCATCTACCAGTTCAAGCGCGGCGAATTCCGGTACGTCGACGTCCGGGACGCGAATGACTTCTTGGGACGCCAGCGGGCCGACGGCACGCACGACTTCGTTGGCCGACAGGAGGCCCTCCCGCCGGAGGCCCCGCCGCCCCCGAAAACCGGCGTGCCGGCGAAACCGTTTGACGACGTTCCCGAGATGGACGACATACCATCGCGCCCGCCTGAGAACTGGCGCCTGATCGCCTCGATCGATGAGGAGCAGGCAAAGCAGGTGGTCCGATCTGCTCCGCTCGATCAGTTCGGATGGATGATCGAGGCCGAGAAGGCTGGCGAGAACCGGGCGAGCGTGATCGGCGCGCTCCATTACTGGCGGGCGCGCAAGGCCAAGGCGCTCGAGCCAGCGAGGTAATGCTTGTGTTAACGGCCGAACATCTGCTAATCTTGGCGCTGGCTACATGGCGGCTTTCGGCGATGGCGTCCTACGAGGTCGGACCATGGCGGATCTTCATCCGCCTCCGTGGTCTCGCTGGAATACAGTCCACGCCGGATGGCGCACCGGAGGCATGGCCCGACACGTTCTTAGCCAGTCTGCTCACATGCGTGTGGTGTGTCTCCGTGTGGGTCGGTGCCGCGTTTCTGGCGCTATACTACCTGTGGCCATCCACGATCTGGCTGGCGGCACCCCTGGCACTCAGCGCGGGGGCGATCATCGTTGAGCGGTTCGCGCGGGGATAGGAGAGGCTGATGGGACGGGCCGAAGTACGGACGTGGCTTCCCCTCGACAAGTGGCGGGAATACATCGGCATCAACCCGCTCCACTTCAATCAGCTTTACTCGAGCGTGTTCCCCAACAATGGGTGCGGCGACGTGTGGTTCCAGTACGCCTGGCAGCACTCCAATCAGATCGGGCGACACGAGTTGGCCATGGCGATCCACTCGGCTGAGAAGGCGATCGCCGACCAGATCAAGTACAACCTGATCCCGGACTGGACCGTATCGGAGAAGATCATCCTGCCTCGCCCACGCCGACGGGAGGTCTATTTTGCCGACGTCGGCAACATCCGCGCGCAGGCGCGTAGCTTCGAACTCCCCCGCGGCTACTTCATCGAGCCGGGCGTCCGCGTCAAGCAGACGCTTGTCAGCGGAGCGGCCATCGTCCGAACGGACGACGACGGCGACGGCTGGGACGAGACCGCCACGGTGACGATCGCTACGGACGTGACCGAGGGATGCGAGATCCGGGTCTACTTCCCTGGCCACGAGGCGGCGGACGATTGGGAGATCCGGCCGGCCACTGTTGAGATCGCCGGCGGGCTGGCGACGATCATCTTCAAGAGTTGGCTGATTGTCGATCCGGACAAGCAGGAGTCCATGGCTGCCGATGCGATTGACGGGGACGTCGCCGGCAACTTCGTCTCGACGGTCGACGTCTTTCGGGTGTACACGGATCCGTCGACCGAAGGCGTGATGATTTGGGAGGGCACGCCGCAGGGGTGTTGCGGGTCGTGCGTCGCCTGCACGGTCGGCACGCAGGATGCGTGCATCCAGATTAGGGACTCCGAGATGGGCTACGTCGTGCCGCTGCCGGCGACCTTCGCCGATGGCGCGTGGTCGGCATCCAGCCTTGGCGAGTGCCGGGCGCCGGACCGCATGCGCGTGAGCTATCTGTCTGGCTGGGAGGCACAAGACGTCGCCTGCCCGATGAAGGAAATGGACCGCTACTGGCTCGAGGCCGTGGCGCGCTACGCCGCGGCGCTTCTTGATAGGCCGGTCTGTTCGTGCAATAATACCGAGAAGTATATCGACGAGTTGCGAAGGGACATCGCGGCCGTTCGCCAGGGGATCGTGTTCCAGACGTCGAACGAGTCGCAGGTTGCGAACCCCTTCGGAACGTGGGTGGGTGCGCTATTCGCCTGGGCGCGCGTGAATGCCAAGGGCAGGTCGCTGCCCAAATGAGAGAGGTGGATTGGACAGACGACAAGGGACGCAAATATCGTGTGCGCCTTCCCGACGAGGCTGGCGACGATGAGGCACCTGACGGCATCCCATTGGGGCCGCCAGACGTCGTGGACGACTTGGGGTTACCCGAGCCGTTCGCAACTCGCCTGCACAATGAACTCCACAGCCGGGGCCTGTGGTCCTATAATGTTGCACGACGTCGACCGGACGTCTTACAGGGCGCGCTTCTATCGGCGCTGAAAGTCGACATGCAGATGCTTCAAGCAGCATTCGCCAAGTACGAGCGAGAAGCCCTCTAGAGGAGGCGAGAAATGCCACCACAGGAAATCACGGTCGCTGGCGAGAGTCGGGTATGGGTAGCCGAGGAGGGTGCAGGCCCCGGGAATGTGTTCACGTACCAGGGCTGCATGAAGATCGGCGACACGTCCTGGCCGCAGGGCGACCTGACCAGGATCGAGTGTCCGTCGCCGGGCCGCTACAACGAGTTTGTGGAGGTCACGGCTGTGCAGGGCGCCCAGGAACGGGTGTCGACCCAGCTTATGGGGCGCTACCCGCGAGACTTGAGCACGCTCCTCGAGTTGACTCGGCGCCGTTGCCGCTTCGACGTGCATGTCCACGTCGGGCGGTGCAAGGATCCACAGGACTTCGTGACGGGCTGGGACAAGATCAAGGTCTACCGCGACGCCCGGGTCACGGAGTGGAGCGACGAGAACGCCGGTGCCATTGAGTCCGGCGAGCAGAACCCGGTTAACGAGACCGCCGAGGTCAGCGCAAAGGACCTCTACGAGATCGTCACCCTGGGCTTCTCGGAGCAGGCTGCCGCAACCGTGGTCCGCGAGGTGACGAACATCGTCGTCTGCGACTCGGTGTCCTGCGGCGGCTGCGAGGATCCATCGATCGGATGCCAGAAGGTGTTCGCTATCGAGTTGGGCTTCGGGGCCACGCCGGGCACCACGCCGGCCGTCATCTACACCAAGGATGGCGGGCTGAATTGGGCGAAGTCCCAGGTGATCACCATGCTCGCCGACGAGGTCCCGACCGGCCTAGCCTGCGTGTCCGGCAACCTGATTGCCATCTCGCAGACAACCGGGGGCCTGCATTACGCCTCCATCGCCTCCATCCTCGAGGGAACAGAGACGTGGGTCGAAATGACGACGGGCTTCGCCGTAGCGATCGAGCCGCAGGCCATCGCCTCGGCTGGCGCCCGGGCGACGTGGATCGTGGCTGAGGCGGGCTACATCTACTTCGCTGAGGACCCCACGGCCGCTGTGATCGTGCAGAATGCTGGGGTGGTGACGACGCAGACCCTGAATGACGTCGACGCCATCGACAGCCAGAACGTCGTCGCCGTCGGCAACAGTAACGCCGTTGTCTTTACCGACAACGGCGGCGATACTTGGCAGGCCGTGACTGGCCCGGCCGTCGGTGTCGCGCTGACGGCGGTCGCCATGATCAGCCCGTCGCACTGGCTTGTCGGGGATGCGAACGGCGACCTGTGGTACACGCTGGACAGCGGGCTGAACTGGACCGAGCGCGCCCTGCCAGGAACTCCGACACGGATCGATGACATCAAGATGGTCGACGACACCGTGGGCTACATCTCGATCCGCCAGGCTGCGCCGGCCGGGAAGATCCTGCGGTCGATGGACGGCGGGCAGACCTGGTACGTCTTGCCGGAGAAGACAACGTCCGGCGCCATCCCGGCGAACGACCGGATCAACGAAGTGGCGGTTTGCAAGGACAACGTGAACGTCGTCTTCGGTGGTGGGTTGTCGGACACGACCACGGACGGCATCATCGTCAAGGCCGCCTAAGTCGAGAGGAGTGCGCTATGACCAAGCGTTCGACCGATCGGGAGTCGGTCAGCCGGATTGAGGCCGTCAAGGCGAGGCAGGGTGAGGACCACAGGGTTCTCACCCTGTCTACGGGGGTCAAACTGCGGATCAAGCAGGTCCCCGTCATGCTCCCAACCGAGATCGCCATGGAGGGCATGCGCCTTCGGCCGAAGGCGCCTGTGATGTTCATCGAGGCGCTCGACCGTGAGGACGAGAACCAGAGCGACCCGGATTATCAGGAGGCGCTGCAGCGCTGGCAGTCTCAGATCCTGGTCGACATGAACAACGCCTTTATCTTGCTGGGAACGGAGATCGACTCGGTACCGAGGGGCTTCGCCCGCCCGGAGGACCCTAAGTTCCACGAGCAGATGTCCGTTTTGAACCGCGATGTTGGAAGCGAATCCCTGCAATACCTCGCCTGGGTGAAGTACTGTGCTGCCCCGAAGAGCGATGACATCGCCTTGATCGTTGGTGAGGTGGGACGGCTATCGGGTGTCGGCGAATCCGACGTCCGTGAAGCCGTCGACGGCTTTCAACGTTAGATATGCGGGCGACCCGATCATGGGGGTGACCCCTAGGCACACCGTTCGGAGTGCCGTAAGCTACGGGATCGCCCATCCAGACCTTGTCCCCCCTTTCGAGGAGCACAGCATCAGGCAGGATGCTGGGTTCTCCGTGGCATCTTGGTACGCGATGAACCCGCGCGAGCGGGCGCTCGAGGTCGCCGTCCATAGGCTGCGCAGCCATATTGGGCTTCTACAGAATGCCGAGATGGTGGACCAGATGAAGCGGAAGCAGAAGGGAAGGCGCTAAGTGGCATTCCCAACGGTAGGTGTCCTGGCCATCGTCGAGGGTATGCGGCGGTTCGAACAGGACACGGACCAAGTCAAGAAACGGCTCGGGGACCTCGAGGCCTCGGCCAGGAGCACGGCTAAGGGGACGGGCGTGCTGACGACCGCCGCGGGCGGGTTGAGCGGGGCGCTGGGGAGCGTCCTGACGATCGCCGCCGGGATCCTGGCGGCCGACGTCTTCAAGAGAATGGCCGGCGCCATTGGGGGCCTCGTCAAGAATGCCTTCGACGCCGCCGCCAGCTTACAGAAGCTGGACATCCAGTTCAACACGCTCGTCGCCCGGGAGTTGAAGGCGACGAACAGCACGGAGGGCTTCGCCGAGCACCTGGAGAACGTCGTCGGCTTGTCCGAGTACCAGGTGCAGCGGTTCAAGAACCTGCGGGGCGCCCACGACCTGTACGTCAAGAAGCTGGACGAGTTGGACCGGGCTGGGATGGAGAGTGGCCAGCAGTTTGCTGACTACACGCGTCGACTCGAATACACCGACGGCCAGATCCGTGCCTTGATTCCAGGCTTTGACGCTCTGGACTCCCGGATGCAGAATTCGGCCTTCGGCACCTACAACTTTACCCAGGCACTCGAGGATGCGAAGGGTCCGGCCGACGCCCTGCTGCAGTGGGCCATCAACATGTCCGTGCGGACCCCGTTCACGCCAGAGACGATCTCCACGGCGACCAGCCTGGCTATGGCCATGGGCTTCACCAGCAACGAAACGAAGCGGCTGATCACCAACGTCGGAAACTTCACTTCCGGCATGGGCCTCTCCGACGAGGTCATGACCAGGATCATCTACAACTTCGGCCAGATGCGTTCGGCTGGCAAGGTTACGGGCACCGAGCTACGGGACCTCGCCCGAGGCGCCATGGTTCCGGTCAACGACATCCTCGAGCGCATGCGCCAGAACCTGGGAATGACGGGCATGTCGTTCGACGCTTTCAAGAAGCTGGCTGGCGAAGGGGGCGTGCCCGTGGAGGCGTTCTTCGAGGCCTTCCAGCAGATCGCCGAAAGCGACTTCCCAGGCGCTATGGAGCGCATGTCGACGACCTGGCAGGGCGTTACCCAGGACTTCCAGGACTTCGTCAACGTCGTGCTGGGGTCGGCGATCATGCGGCCGATCATTGACATGCTGTCTGGCGGCCTGCGTGGTCTGATCGACTCGATGACAACGCCGGAGGCCCTGCAGAAGCTGGATACGACCAAGGGCCTGATGCTGTCGATCCTGGACTCCCTGACAGGGCTTGCCACTGGCCTAGCCGACGCCCTTGGGATCAAGATCGAGACAGGCGGGTTGATCGATACGCTCAATGGCTTCCTGAGAGGGATAGGCATTCCGCTCCGCCAATTGGACGCCTTGCTTTCTGGCGAGGTTGCGCTACCCGACATGCTCGGCAGGCTGTTCGGCGGCGGGGACGCCGACAAACCGGCCTTCTTCGAGAAGATCCTACCAGCCATCAGCCGAGTGATGGATGCCGTCGGGCCGATCATCGAGAAGTGGTCGCCAATCTTCGGCGATCTGTTCGGGAAGCTGGGCGAGGCGCTCGGGGTGGCAGCGCCGAAGGCGGGCGGCACGGTCATCGACACCATCGTGAGCGTGCTTGACAAGCTGGCGTCGTGGATCACGGCGAACGAGGACGTGATCGATAACGTGATCGAGAAGGTGGGCACGTTCATCACCTGGGTCACAGAGGAGTTGGTGCCGGCGCTGTCTGGTCCTGGGGTTGCGGCGTTCTCGACCTTCGTGCAGGGGCTGACCGATGTGATCATGGGCCTCGTCGGCGCGTTGCTGTCATTGATGGCTGGCGATTGGGGGGCACTCGGGGAGAACCTGACCCTGATCGGCGAGGGCCTGGTGACAGGCATTGGCGACACGATCACCAACCTATCGGCGGGCATCTTCGAAGCCCTCACGCCAGGCGAGGGCACATTCGAGGATGCCATGAGCGTCTGGTACGGGCCACTGGCGGAGCAGTGGGGGATCATCATGGATGCCCTCGGCCCGTTCCTGGCCACGAAGTGGCAGGAGACGGTCAACAAGGCCCTGACCACCATCGGCACCATCTTCAACGGCTTCGCGGCGCTCAACGCGGCCCTCTTCCAGCGTGGAACCGACATGATTCAGGGGCTGTGGGACGGGATCCAGAAGAAGATCGAAGCCATGAAGGCGTGGCTCAAGACGCAGATCGACGCCATCCTGGCGCTGTGGGACAGGCTTCTCGGCATGCACTCGCCTTCGACGGAAATGGCCAAGCGGGGCGAGATGATGATCGCCGGCCTGCAGAAGGGCATGCAGGCTGGACTACGCGCCGGAGCGGGGATGATGGCCAATGCAGCCTCCCAGCAGGCGCCGGCCATGGCCATGGCTGGCGGGGGCAGTAACACGACTTCGATCGCCAAGACGATCATCTTCCAGCCGACGATCACCAGGGACGTCGACGGCATGGCGATGCTCCAGACTATGCGAGAAGAGATTCCGAGGCTCTAGATGCCGACACCAATTCTTGAGATCACCAACGGTGTGCCGGGCGACGCTGTCCAGCTTTTCGATCCCGCGTCGATCTGCATCGCTGTTGACGGCGCGGCCTCGCCAGAACTCCCGCTGGACGGCTCGCCCATGATTACGGAGCAGTGGACGTTCACCATCAAGGGCAAGGACCAGAACGCCTTCGCCTATCAGGTCCAGCGGCTCAAGCGCCTGCTCAATCAGGTGAATGAATTCGGCACGAGCAGCATGTGGACGAGGCCGATCTACCTGCGGCAGAAGGGAGATTGCGAGGAGAACGATCGGTTCGCCATGCTACGGGAAGCCCAATCGCTCGAGTTTCCGTCGGTATTCGACCGGGCCATGCGCAAGGACGCCGTCGCGACCGAAGTGACGATGAAGCTGGTCCGGGAGCACCCCTGGCGGAGCAAGCCCCCGGGCCAGTTGGGCAGCGATGACGTTGCTGTGCTGGGCCGGCCAGCCATCACTCTCGCCCCGAGCAACGGGCCGGCCAGCCCGCTGCTGGCCTGGGTGGCCAACTTCCGTGACAATGCTGACGTCGATTTCGTCTACTGGCGGGATGACAGCCTTGCCGCGTGGAGCGGCAACATGAAGGGGGCCGCGGACGGGACGGCGCTCTTTCCTGCGGCCCCGGCGGCGAACGATTACCACCTAATTGGAGGCACGGACGTCCCATTCAAGCACGTGTGCTACGGCATCAAGCTGGGCGGTGTCTACACCTGGGACACGAAGCTGCAGTATTGGAGCGGTGCCGCCTACACCGATATGGTCCTCGGCACACACTACACGATCAATCAAATCGAGGGGGGCAAAGCACTCACGGATGACGACTTCTTCAAGAGCAACGACAGCGGTTACTTCGCCATCAATCTGTTCCCGGACACGATGACCGGATGGACGAAGCGTGTGGATGGAGCCGGCCCCGACAATGCCTACTGGATCCGGCTCCTGATTGTGTCCGTCGCCAGCACAACCGTGGTGCCACAAAAGAACGGGGATGCGATCTATGCCCAGCGCACCCCCTATGTCGAGATTCCGGCCACCGCGTTACCTGGAGACACCTTTCCTTTCAACGCCATCCGCATGTGGGCGCCCAGCGGCGGGAGTGAAGTAGCCGGCAAGCCGAACATCTCTCGGGTGCTGATCGGAGCGAAGTCAGATTCGGACGACGCTCTGGTCGACCTGGACGACTTCGAGCCGATGATCAACTGCGGGAATGCTGACAACCCCGTTGCCTGGACTGTCACCTACGATACGGACACTTCGGCGGTGGCCGACGTCGGCTATCCTGGCGGATTCAAGGCACGCACTACATTCGCCACTGACGGGACGCTTCTTGTGCGGCTAGAGGCTGTCGGTGATGGCGTGCTCCCGGCTTATCGTGGAGACTACCGAGTCCTAGTTGGCTTCCAGCAGGTAGGCGGGGCGGCAGGCGATGTTTCAATCACCGCTCGTGTCTTTGTTGGGGAGGATGCCGCGTCCGACCCGCATACCGATATCTTGGAGTACGAGAGCCTCTCTGCCGACCGCGGTCTGGAAGTGGCCGATCTCGGTCTTGTCCAGTTACCGCGGGCGCGTTCCTATGCGAACGATCCGATGCAGGCCATAGACGTCGCGGTTCATCTGATGGCCGAACGGGTAGGCGGATCTGCTGCCGTTGTCGATTGGGCCTGGATCTATTTGTTCCCCGTGCAGGAAGGTAGCGTCGGGCTGGACGACCCGGTCACTGATTCCACTCGCGGAAGTTCGGCTCTGCGGGGCGGCAGTTACCTGGAATTGGACAGCGGATGCATCGCCAACCGCACGGCTAAGGTCCAGCAGGACGCGGGCGGCGATGCGTCCATCTCAGAGGAGTGGGCTCGATTCGCCAAGCCGATCGAGTTCCGCAACTTAGGAAAGCGTCATCGACTGTATTTTCTGATCCTGCATTTCTCGTCGGATGGGTGGGGAGTCGAGCCGTTAGTGGCCAGCATGGGCGAAGGGATGGCAGTGGAGATCTTCATGCACTATCGCTATCTGTTCCTTCGAGGAGAGGGCGGGTAAATGCCCACCACCTACACGATCACCAACGTCGTTGTCGCCCCGCTACTCCGCGACGATGAAGAAGGCCAGTTGATCCAGATCACGTTCGACATTGCCCGCAATGGGACCGTGGTCGGGAGCATCAGCCAGCGATATGGCGTCTCGCACACCAACGCCGAAATCAGATCCGACCTCATCCAGCAGGTGCGAGACGTAGCTGGCGAGGACTATGACCAGCAGCAGCAGGCCGACCTGCTGGCCCGCTGCGCTGCCATTGCAGCCAATCTAGCCGACATTTCAAAGACGTTCCCATGATTGATTCAATCACAATTAGCCACGACCGGGTCAAGACTAGGCTCCTGACCGACGCTCTGGATGGGACCCTAGGGGCTGGTGCGGCAGCGCCAACACTGGGCGCGGCTGGTATTGGAGACGGGCGTAGCTCCTTCTCATTCGATGGCGGGGACTATGTCACCATCTACACAACAAAGCTGGCTTCGAGCCTGAACCTTGCGAAAGGATCTGCTCTCATCTGGGTCAAGATGGCCAGCGCAGAAGTCTGGGCCGATGCAACGGAGCGAGCCTTTGTCTCGCTTCGCAACGCGGCCTTCGACGGAATGATATTGGAGAAAACGAACGTCGCCAACCAGCTCAGGTTCATACATCTGGGCAGCGGAGTGAGCGACACCTTGGTGGATACCAGTCTCGGAGCTACGACGGACTGGTTCCTCATGGCCATGACCTGGGACGAGGCCGCTGATCAAGCCAAGGGCTATCTGAATGGCGCCCAGGTTGGCGCAATGATGACGACGCTTGGAGCCGTTGCTAACCCTCTAGGCAGTGGGAACACGACTCTTGGGGCAAGCAATACCGCCGTGAGCGTTCCCCACAGCGGATTCCTGGCACATGCCGCGGTCTTCGACAATGTTCTATCGGCGACGGAACTGCTCAATGTCTTCAACAACCGCAATCAGGATATGCGGAAGACCATCATGGCCCTGGATCCAATCGCCTACTGGATGCTCGACGACGACTCCGGGACACTGGCCACGAATGAGGTGGCATCGGCCGAAATAGGATACAAGTTCAATCTGAACCTAGTCGAGGAAAGCGCCCCAGGATTTGCAGATGCGGTATTCTCCGATTTCACTCCAGAAGATCATGCCGAGGGCGGTTACTACAGCGCCCGTTTCAAGATCCGTGCCCGGGTGAACGTGCATAAGGAGATGTTCGAACGAGGCCTTGGCCGGTGGGTTGAGGCCTGGGGGTACGGGTTGGAACCCGAATTTGAAGGCATGATCACTGAGATGACTTACAATCTGCCCCCGGATCGCTTCACCATCAGCCTTGATCCGGTAGTCAATAAGGGCATCATGCGGGCGGATCTGGATTCCGACGGGGATGTCGATCGCTCGACTCTTCTTCAGAATACGAGCAGTCAGGAGCAGTATCCGATATCGCATCTGGTCCTGGGCGGCGGCGAGGTGCAGGGCAACCCCGTGGCCGATGCAGCGGTCCAGCAGTACCTTGACCTTCGTGCCTTCCCCAGGCCCAGCATGGTCCTCGGTGGGGCCAGCGGGGACGAGTATATAGAGATCTTCGTCCGGGGGTTCATCTGGACGTTGGGCCGGGACGTCTACAATCAGACCGCGGTCACTGGAACCCAGGCCATGACGGGAGAAGTCCGGGACATTCTCAATGACAAGGGGGAGTACGTTGCCAGCCAGAGGCGGGATGCCAACACCACGGTGGTAGCCCGGGTGCTGGACGCCGACCGGAGGCCTTGGGACCTGATCGTCGATATGACCAAGCTTGGGGACGCCCAAAGCAACCGCTGGATACCGCAGATGACGGGCAGACGATGCACCAACGCCGTGGGCCGGAAGTTCATCCTGAAGCAGGCTGCCCCGCCAGTGATTCCACCGACCACCTGATATGGCGACTAAGGTAATCGTCTTCCAGCCAGGGACAGCAGTCGTCGGAACACTGGTGCAGGTTAACACCATTGGCTTCCGGCCATCCTTCTGCAAGACTCGCTGGTCCGTCGCCAACTTCATCGTCGACGCTGGCCCCACCCGAACGACGCTCATGGAGGGCCGGGGCATCGCACTGGATAATGCCAAGAACTACTGCTTCAGCGCCCACCGCACGGATGCCTCCGACCCCTACAATACCGGATCGGCGCTATGGAATACAGCCTGCGTCGTTCGCCAGAGCGGTCCGACGACGACCACCGGGAGGCTCGCCATCACCCGCATGCTGGCCGACGGCTTCGAGTACGAGATCCTCCAGCAGTTCACGGCGGACATGGCGGTCATCGTCGAGGCCGTGTCCGGCATTGAGGTTGATGCCATCGAGGTCACGGAACCAGGGGCAATCGGCGTCCAGAGCTACACGACCCCATTCCGAGCGACCTACCTGGAGGTCCTGGGGTCTGGCAAGACCGCATTCGACACCCCCAGCGCGGATGCCATCGTCTGCTTGGGGGCGGCTTACGGATCGGGGGCCGATCAGAATGCCGTGTGGTCCAACTTCGAGGCCAGTGGCCTTGGAACCTCCAACGACAAGATCTACTGTCGGCGAACAGAATGTCTTGCCATCATCAGCAACACGGCGGTGCTCGTCCGGGCACGGCACGAAGCCTTCAGCGATACGGATGTCCAACTCAACTGGCTAGAGCGGAATGGTAGCCGGAAGTTTGTTCTCATCGTCATGACGGGGCGCCATTTCATCGCCCACGGCCTGACGCAGACGAACCTCAACCCATTCACCTTGACCGGGATGACCTGGACGCCGGAAGCCATCGAGATGGTGTCCGCCTGCATGGCAGAAAGTGCTCAAGACACCGTTCTTGGGACAGACCCATGCTTCTCTGACGGCTTCGGAACGGGACCAACTGAGCGTGCTCTGATTTTCACTCGATTCAACTTTGACGGCAACACCGGGGCCAGCCGAGAGGTCTACCTGCACCAGTTCGATGAGATCTACGCCTCGGTCAGTGGGGCTGCCCCCCCGGTGCTAACAGGCTTGATCGACATCAATTCTGCATTCACGGCCGACACCATCGAACTGATCCACGACGACGCCGACCCATCTCAGTTCTATTTCTTCCTGCTGGTCCATGGCCCGCCTGTCATCGAGGCCCGGCAGCGGTTGGTGAAGTATCTCCACAACACCTATGTCAGCCGGGAGCAAGGCCGGCCAATCCTGCGGGATGCGCAGGGCCGGGACCTGCCGCTGGAAGAGATCCAGCCAGACAATTACATGCACTCGGCGGCCTTCATGTTCCCGACCCCGGTGAAGCACCACAGCAACATCGAGGAGAATCACCTACACTACATCGAGACCCTGGGGGTGCGGGGCGGAAAGCTGGCGATCACGGTGGAACGGGAAAGCCTGTTCAGCAGCGTCATGAAGAGGCTGGGATAATGATTGTCGAGCCAGGGACGAGCCTAACCGAGAAGCAGTGGGAGGAATACTACGAGGCGTCCACCTCAACGAATACGCCCACGGGGAGCGGCCAGGGCGCTGCATCTAGGAACTACCAGGGTAAGCGCGCTGCCTCCGTCAGCGGTCAACGGGGAACGCAGAACATCGGATCCCATGTCTTCCCCTACGAGCCGGAGTTGATGATACTCTTGTCCGAAGCGTTGTGAGGCATCGATGATCCCAACCGGCAAGCAGGCGATGGTATGGAAGCTGAGGAACTGGCAGGGCGGCGACCCGCGCTGGCAGGTCGACGAAGCCAAGCGGCTCGGCCTTGCCCGGGTCTCGATCAAGATCGTCGACGGCAACCGGGAGAAGTGGGAGCCTGGTAGCAGGACCAATTACGAACTCCTTCCCGCGACGGTCGCCGCGCTGAAGGCGGCCGGCATCGCTGTCGACGGGTGGGGCTGGCTGTGGGGGCGCCGGATCATTTGGGATTACGTCCCTAGGATCCCCCTCCCGATCTCCTGCACGCCGGCCAAGGAGGCCACCTTTGCCATCGCCGTCGCCCGCAAGCACGGCATGGATCACTACCAGGTCGATGCCGAGGCGCCCTATCGCAACCAGCCCGGCTGGGCAGACGAGTACAGCCGGGAGGCGAACCGGGTCGGCCCGGACCTGTTCCTGACGCTCTGCGCCTACCGCTGGCCGCTGACCCATCAGCCCGACTTCCCGGTCCGCATCTTCGCCCCAGCCATGGACGGGTGGTCGCCGCAGGTCTACTTCCTCGGCGACAACCGGATCAACGGCGGGGCGATCCAGCTTGAGATGAGCAGCAAGCAGTACGCGCAGGTGCGGCTGCTGCCCTACATTGGGGTCGCCCCGACCTACCTGGCGGCCGGCCCATGGCGTGCGACGCCGGCGCAGTTGACGGCGTTCTTCAGACGGGCGGTCGAGTTGGGCCACGCCGGCGTCAGCGTGTGGGCGCTTGACCTGGCGACGGACGACCAGAAGTCGGCGATCGCCAACTTCACGTGGGGCGAGATCCCGGTCCCACCGCCTGGCCCTGACTACTGGATGGTGCTGCTGCAGTCCAACCTGCGGACCGGCCCGGGCGTGTCCTACCCGGTGATCCGGCTCCTGCCGGCCAATACGGTCGTCGAACGGCTCGAGACGGGCGGCGGCGTAGGTGGTGACTGGTGGCGCGTCAAGGCGGGCGGTGACCTCGGATGGATTTGGGCGCCGGCCTACAAGGTGAAGGACATCTAGTGGACCCGATCATCCTGCTGTTGAGCCTGGTCTTCGAAGGCGCGATGGTCGGCGTGTTCGTCACCTACGCGCTTCGGAGGGACCGACGCGAGAGCGCCGAGCGATCAGGCCGGGACAAGCAGTGGCAGACATTCATTGAGGGCATCACAGTGACGTTCCGGCAGGCGCTCGAGGACCGCGACAGTGCCATGGCGGAAGCCCTGCGAACTGACAGGGAACAAAGGAAGTCGGACACAGTGGATCGAAGAGGATCTATCGCTGAACTGACAGGGGCCGTGTCGGGGCTGACTTCGGCCATCTCCCGGCACGAGGCCCTGGCGGAGAAGCGTCACCAACGGACGCTGGACGCGATCCAGTCCAACGGCAAGGCTAGGCGCCGGTAGTACTCATTTCCTACCTTTGCTGACGTCGGCAAAGCTGGACTTCCCCCCCACTTCATACTAGAATTGACCGTACAAGACCACACCCTTGAGGAGGCCAGATGCCTAGAGTATTCCGCCCGAGCAAGGCCGAGTTCGCCGCAGTACTGTTCATCGTGCTGGGCTTCATAGCCGTCCTGGCTCTGAGCATGGACGGAGCCGCAACGCCGCCCGCCAGCCCGACCGTCACACCGTTGGCCACGGCAGGGCCGTCGCCACAACAGATGGAGACTATGGTCGCGGAGTGGTGGGTGCATCTGACGGCCATCGCGCCGACCGCCACAGCCGCCCCACCGCCGGGACCGGAGATCTACACGGGGATTCTGCTGGGTACGGACTACGACCCGCAGTACCCCGAGCGGAACTCCTTCGGGATCAGGACCGACGTGTTCGTGATCGCCTCGATGGTGACATACCCGGCGGAGTGGGACGCACCGGCAAGGCTGGTGCTGTTCGCCTTGCCGCGTGACCTGTGGCTACCGATCGCCTGCGCGGACGTCGAACTGCCAGGCGAGTACGCCTGGGTGCAGCCGCTCGAGCAGGTCCCGCCGGAGGCGTTCGACCGTATCAACGCCGCCTGGTATCGGGGCGGGGTTGACTGCGTCCGGGAGACGGTCCGCTACAACTTCGGCGTCGACGTCGACGGGCCAGTCCTGCTCACGACCATGCCTGCCTTCATCGCTGTGGTGGACGCGCTGGGCGGGCTGGACATCAGGCCAGGCCTGGACTACACAGACTTCTGCGGGACCTACAACGGGACGGATGGCACTGGCGGCGACTGGCGCACCTGGAATGCAAGCCAGACCTACCACATGCAGGGCAACGAACTGCTCTGCTATGTCCGGGCGCGCCAGAACCCGGTCGGCGATCTCGATCGGAACCGGCGGGAACTCGAAGTAATCAAGGCGATGAAGGCGCAGTGGGCGCCCGGCCTGCTACTCGACCGATTGTCGCTGGCTGACTACATCGGGCTGCTGAATTGGGCTCGGCAGTACATCGAGTGGGATGGCCCGACTGGCGAGTTCATCCACGAACTCTGGAGGCTTGACGAACCATCCAGTGCAGTTGTGTGGACGGCCAGCCTGGGTACGGAGCGGACTGACTTTTGGCGGACGCCTGGCGGAGCGAGCGTCGTGGTGCCTGCCTTCCCGCTCGAGGGCTACCCCGTCGACTTCGATCAATCTGACGCGCTGGCCGAGTGGTTCGGCTGCGTCCTGTGGCAATGCTGATGAGCGAACGACCCGGGTTGATCCTTCCGATCTTCCTGCTGGGCGTGGCGGCCTACGCGTTGGCCGGCCCGCAGATCGAGTCGGCCAAGGCGGAGCGTGAGGGGACTGCGACGCCCACGGCTACCGCCACGGCGACGGCGACGCCCACCAGCACTCCTACGCCCACCGCAACACCCACGGAAACGCCTACGCCTACACCGTCCGCCTGGTACGACCTGCAGGTTCCGTGGGAGGTCGACTGCGAGGACGAGAACCTCTACAACGGCTACTTGAACCAGGGGTACTGCGTGCCGGGATGGGTGAGTTGGGAGGCCTCGCACTTCCGCAACCCGAAGGGATTCGCCGGTGCCATGTCCAGCTACGCCGATGGCGTGGCGGAGATCGTCTGCGACAATCAGGGGCTGCCCTGCGCTGGCCGCCGTGGGTTCGCCGCCGTAATGGGATGCGGCAACATCGGGGACAACGCCTACCTCCGTCCGCCGGGCGGAGAGTGGTACGGGCCGCTGCTGATCATCGACTGTACTGGCCGCAGCGACGCCTTCGTCAACATCGTGGTCAAGGAACTGGCGATCGAGGTCGACCACGGTACGGCGCAGAAGCTGGGCGCCCTGACGATCGGTTGGGTTGAGGTTCGCGTGAATAGCGGCGGGGCGGCGGGCGGCTACAACATGCCCCTGTCCCGCTGGTGGTTGCGCAACGTCCTGGCCTTCGAATGGCCGGCCTCGGAGTTCCTGCCCACCTTGACTCCGACTCTGGCCTCTGCTACGCTTCCATGAGCGGGCAGGAACCCAACCCATCTGTCCGCCCTATGGAGTGTGGCACCATGAAGGTTGCTGTCTGGAAGATCGTCGCCACGTTCGCCTTGCTCGTCACACTGTTCCTCGTCACGGCCGCGCGCTTCCTGCAGGAGCTACCGGGAGGCGTGGAGACGGCGGCCACGCTGATCGTGACGCTCATCCTGGGCCTCGTAGCGCCTGGGCTCCTGGACTGGCTCAAGAACAAGCTGGGGCTGTCGGGGCTGGCCGCCTTCCGGTTCATCCTACTGGTATCGGCCGTCGTGGCCGGCGTGGCGATGTTCCTTGGCGGGTACTTCATGGGCTTCGAAGCCACGGCCGAGAACATCCTGGCTGCCTTCGGCGTCTTTCTGGCAGCGGTCACCTACGTTTACAAGGCGCTCAACCCGAAGCCGCAAACCTGACATCCAGCCGCCCGTGCATGGCGGGCGGAACCCCTCCAGGAGAGCGGGCACGTCTTGCCGGAACGTGCCCGCTCTTCGCGTCCAGACGTGGTATGATGGTGCTTGAAGCGCTCCTCCTTCCGGGGGGTTCGCCTCGAGCCGCCGGCCCGCACTCACGTGCGGGCTGGTGTTTTGCTAGAGGAGTTCTGGCTGGCCCTGATCGATCTTCTTCCGCCGGCGTGTTGTGGCGGCGTTCTTCTGGTGGTGTGGAGCATCGTACCGGAGGTGACATCGCTGGCACATAGCCTTTAGGTTCTCGGGCCGACAGTCCTGCGGGTCGTGATTGAGATGGGCCACGGTCAAGACGACCTTTCCTCTGGCCCACAGTGCCAGTCTTCCGTGCCTCTCGGCGCATCGCCTTGGCCCGGGATGGGTCCGGTGTAGGCCACACTCTCCTTCGCATTCACAGCGGCGGCCGCTCCGTTCCCGGATGGCCATGGATATGGCTTCCCAATCGTCCGGGTATCGCTCGCGGTGGAAAGGCATCAGGACTTCTTTGGCCGGCACTCGTAGCAACGCTGGCGCCAAGGGACGTTTGGGGAGAAGCTGTTACCGCACTCGCAGGACGCCCAATCCGCCGGCAAGCGGACGGCCAAGCCAAGTTGGCGGCGGATCCGTGGATCCCGGGGGTCGTAGCCTTCGTGTGCAATGCGCCAAAGCAGGCCCTTCCCCACGCCGAAGAAGCGCCCCAAAACCTCCCATGACGGCGGGGCAACAACCGCCCTGTGGCGGGCGATCTCGGCCTGCATGGACGGAATGTCCTGATGGACCGGCGCTGGCCTAAGGCAGGCCGTTACGGGCCGTGACGGCCTATGCCCTACCGTAGCCACGCTTCACGAACCATGGGTAGCCAGTCATAGCCGCCAGCCCGGTCGCTCCAGGTGATCTCGAGGCGGTCAGGCAATCCAAGGCTGTCGAACACCACGATGGGGTACGGGCTGGCTGGCACAATGCGCAGCAGGTGCAGAACCTGCTGGGACCGTTGCTCGATGGCGAACCAGCAGACGGCGCCGGCCAAGGCAAGGTCCAGCATCAACTGGTACTGGTGAGCGCGCTCCTTGTCGAGCCGCCAGCGGGCGTTGTGATCGGTGGTCTTCGCGTCGAAGGCGACGAACCGGCCATCGACGCAGCCGTAGTAATCCGGCGCCGCCTCCCGGCTAATCGGTGTGAAGACCCGCTGGCCGGTGCGGCGGTCGATGCGCCAGACACCAGCGATGCCATTGTGCCGGACCCACACGCGCTGGCGGTTCCAGTAGCCGGCGTGGACGAACGCCAGCATGTCCTCGAGGCTATGACCGACGGCTTGACTTAACCTGGTCAAGTGCCCGCTCCAATCTGCGCTTGGCGACCTTCAGCACTGGCCCGACGCCGGTCTCGGTAAGCCGGATGGATCCTACTTCCCGCTCGGCTCGGTCGATCAGGTGGATGATCTTCTCGAGCCAGTACCACTCGCCGTCGCTGGGCATGGGTCGGCCGGCGATCGCTTGCCGCAGATCCTCCACGGACAGCTTGCGCTTCTCAACCTCGGCCAGCCATTCATCCTGCTGCGCCGGCGTAAGCGGCGCGACGACCTCATGGTGTCCGAAGCTTACCTTCGGATGCCGGCGAGCGTACTCGATCGCTCGGCAGACGTAGGAGAACGTCGACAGCCGGCTGTAGGAATAGGACGTTGCATCCATTGCCTGGGCATACCTCTCGCCCCAGCGGGCCTCGCCGTAATTGATCCAGTCGCCTATGAGCCATGGCAAGCGCTTGTCCAAGCGCAGCAGGCGCTCGCCGTCGGCCTGCCACTGCAAGAAGGTCGGATGTGCCGTCTCGTCCGGGACCAGGCCGGTCGCCGTGGCCTCGGCCCACCAGAACCTGATATCTGGATCGGCTGGCTGGCTAGGCTTCGTGCTGCTTCGGGTAACAGTAGACGTGCGCGACATAGGCGGTCCCCTTCAGGGCGTCGAGTACGTTCTCCATGATGGTGTTCGGACGGATCAGGTGCTGCAGGGCGTTCATGACGTGGGTCATGGCAGCGTCGATGTCGGACTTGCTGTAGGCCGTGACGACGAACTCGGTCACGATCTCCTCGGGATGGTTGACGAAATGCGGGGAGTACGGCGTGGGCTTCTGCCAGTAGACCCGAGCAGCCCAGGCGTCCAGGGCCAGGGCTGTCTTTTCGGGGACCCTGGTTAGGGCTTCGGCCAGGGCGGCCGGATCCGTGGAGATGTCGACCGCTACCCGGCCCATTGGCCCCAATAGACAGATTTCATTCGGTGGTAAAGCTGATCGAGGAGTTTCAGTTCCGAGCGCATGTACACCCTGAGTTCGTCGTTGGTCATGCCGGCTACCTGGCTCCCGTCGACTCCGGGCGCGTCCACCTGCATACCGTACCGATCTGCGACCCATTTTAACCCTCTCCCCGGCCCCCAGTTGTACAGGATCGCGTAGAGATCATAGACCGGACCGATCCGATAGCGCGCCAGGCTCGGCGCAAGGGGGACCTCCACGTTCATGGCGAAGGCGCGCCGCAGCAGCACCGGAAGGTCGAATCCCAGGATGTTGTAGCCACAGCAGCGGCCGCCGGCGCCAGCGAAGGTCGTCCAGAATTCATGGACGATGCTCTCCTCCGTGCCGTCCGCGCCCACGATCTTGACGATGTCCTGCGCGGGGGCACCGATGGTGCTGCCGACCTTCGTGATCAGTCTTGCGCCGATCGCCCGGACGGTGCACAGATCCGCATCGAGCGGTGCGTGATCGAGTTCGTCGGCGGCCTTCTCGGCGATGTAGGTCGCTATCTTCACAGGGTCGCGGTAGTTCGCCGGCGACTTCGGCGTGCCGATTAGTGCCTCCGCCTGCGGGTGTGCAACGGTCTCGATGTCAAAGATCAGCATTCCTCATCTCCATGATCTGCTAGCGTTCCGCGCAGGTAGCGGCGGCGATACCAGTCGTCGTGTTCGGCGCCCTGCTCCCGGAACTGTGCGAATAGCCAATGCGTTGACCAGATGTCGGCGATCGTTAATCGGGCCTGTTTCATTTCGCCGGCGGCGTAGGCGATGAACTTGGCGCCATGTTCCTCTCCTACCTCGTCCCGGATGATCCGAGCGCCGGCGAAGTGATTCTTGAGTAGGCGCTTACTCCGGGGGATGTAGGCTGGCCCCATCGCCTCCTCCCATGCGCCCAGGATGCTGTGCAGGCTTTCTTCGCAGGCCCAGCCTCGGCCGGCGTTTAACACCCTGGCCATGGCTTCAGCCGGTGGTAGATCCGTGAGCCTTTTCCGTTCGGCCCGGTCCGTTTCTGGCGCGTGTTTTGGAAACCGAGATTCGAAGCTGGCAGTCGGGGCGATGCGCTCCACCTCGTGGCAGCGGTCGCACAACACCTCAAGGTCCTCGTCCGGCTCGTTCCACAGGTGCTCGTAGGATCGGTGATGGACCTCGAGATCATCGGTCCTGCCGCATCGGCAGCGGTAGCCAGCGTCCTGTAGGGCCGTCGCCCTACGACGGATCCAGTGCTCGGATTGCAGGTAGGTCGCGTAAGGAACGTCCCCGGGGCTGCGCTGGTGCCGTTGGCCGTGTTGCTGCGGTGACGAGTGATACTGGCACATCCCCCCGAGCGCGGCCCAGCCTTGGCACTGCTTGCCATTGGTCTTGGTCGCTCGGCATCGGCTGCGGGCCGAGGGTAGCGCGGGAACCTGCATCGGATTCATAGGGGCTCGCACCTTTTTTTTCCTAGGCTGGCGCGATGATGCCCTGGGCGGCATCGGGCGTGCTGGCTCCGGCGTCGTTACGGGTACCGGATCCCCACAGCTTGGCGGCTACCGGATTTAACCGGAGGCCCTGGTCACGCTTTACCCACCGCCAAGCCGCCCTACGCGGACGGTTATCCAGGTGTCTGGAAGCATCAGGGTTTAATGCGTCGTCACCTCGATGGCCCAGGAGGCGCTGTATGGGGACGCTATGTAGGCTGCGCGATTGGTAACCGGGCAACGCAACACCCCGGGAGCTTAGAAGATCCTCCGCTGGCGCCACTGCTCGCCGATCGGCACCAGGAACTCGGAACGCTCGTGGGTAATGGGGCACTCGCCGACGTGGTCGACGGCGATGTAGTACCGGCACAGCGCGTGCTCGCAGTGGGGGATCCGACAGACCATGCTGGCAATCGCAGAGCCTGCGGACTGCCATGGAATCACGCGGCCCCCGTCGAGGGCGCGGGGGCCGGGCTGGGCGCAGAAGAAGGTGTCGACGATCTCGTGGCGTGTCACGGGGCGCCGTATCTGCAGGAGGAATCGCATGATGCGCGCCTTGTGGCTGGGGATCTTGCCGCTGAGGACTGCCTTGTAGTAAGCGTCTCTGGATGTTGACTGGACTGGCATTTGGGTGCTCGCCTCGAGCGCGGTAACAATAGCATGAGTGGTACACGGCATGCAAGCCGCCAGGGTTTGCCGACGTCGGCAAGAATGGCATACTGTTGGGGGTCAACGGCCCTCCGGTATGGGCTATACCCTAGCCTAGCGCCGGCCTACAGGCCGGCGAGCCTCTGTCCGATGACCTCGGCGGGGAAGGCGGTGGTCTTGTCGAACTCGCCGACCACCAGGCCACTGCCGGCCTCCGGCCGCTGCTGCTTCATCCGCTCGAGCATGGCCTCGGCCATCCCGCGGGCGTTGTCCGTGGCCTTAGTCAGGCCGACGCCGTGGTTCCGGCCGCCGCAGATGCACGTGCAGGTAGGTTTCTCGGCCTCGTGGCAGTTGGCATCGCACTTGCGTGTGCTGGATCCTTCGCTGTTGCCTGTCGTGATGCTCATGACTGTCGTCATCGATTACTCCTGTTCTCGAGGTCGCGGGTACGGTGGCGCCAGTACTTGCGCTTCGCTGTCTGTGGCGATAAGGAACTCAGGATGCGGCCTTCTCGTAGCAGGTCGTGGGCCTGGTCGAGTTGCCGAGATAAGCATCCGCTGGGCCAGGAGATGCGCCACGCGCCGAGGCTGGGCGAGAAGTCTCGATCGCACTCGTACCGATACCATCCGAGGCGGTTGTAGCCGTCGGCCCGGCGAGATGCTAGGCACCGCGGGCAACAGTCAGGCAGGTTCATTACGGGAGCGCTGCGTCTTGCGGAAGTCGAGGATTGATCGCAGTTCGACCTCGACGTGGGGGCCGACGGTCCAGCCCTTCTCGCCCTTCTTGGGGTCGAGGTACTTGAGCAGGGTCGCCACGTGGGCGTTGGTCAGTGCGCTTACAGAGTCCTCGGCGAAGAAGTAGAGCATGATGTCCTTGCGGGCGGCTTCGGCGCTTTCCTTGGGGAAGCACGCCTCCATGAGGCCGACGGCCAGCCCGCGGTTTTGTTTCGTCGCTGGCTTTAACTCAGGGTCGGCCTTAAAGCGAGCGTAATGGGCGTCGAGGCGCTGGCGCACCTGCTCTGGCGTATAGGGCCGGACCACCTGTATGGCCGGTCCGTCTTCTGGCTGGCTTTCCGGCGCCGGCTTGGACGATGCAGTTGCGCTTACGGTCCCCTTCTGCATGTCGTAGGGCAGGGCGAAGTCGGGGAGCGGTGGGATCTCGAGCGGCGTTTTCTTTGCGGCGTTCCAGGCGACCCAATAGTCCTCGCTCTTGGCGATCATCCAGTAGCAGCGGCCAATCCCCCACAGGGCGGCGGCGCGCTTGGCACCGTCCGAGGCGTCCCCCTTGACCTTCGTGGCGTTCTCGATCTTGGGCGCTGGCTTCTTCGCTCGCGCGCCTTCTTCGCCCTCTTCATCGTCCGAGTCGCTCGGGCGATCGCGCTCGACCATCCCGATGTCGCCCTTCCAGACCCACTGGCCGTCTGGGAAGCGGATGCCGATCTCGGTGTAAACACCGGCCGCCAGCGCGGCGTGCCGGATCTGCCAGTTAGGGGGGCCGACGACCTCGTCGAGCCGGTCGTAGACCAGGCGGACGTCGTAGAAAGGCACGACGAGTGCCCGGTCCTTGCGGCCGCGCGGGAAGGCGACGGGTTTCCACTGGATGTCGCTGGGGTGGAACGGCTGGGCGAGAGCGCGGCGCACGACATCGATTGCAGGCGACATTGGAGGCATCTCGGTCATGATCTCACTCCCACAGGGTAGGCGCGGCGGTGGCTATGCCGCTGTCGAGGTCGGCGGTGATATACATCGGAAAGTCACGTTCCCAGGAGAAACGTAACGGTAGCATTCGGAATTGGCGGTAGATTTTCGACTTGGGGGTTTCAAATCCGAACCAGGGGGCTCGGTGGACCTGAAGGTCGAAGTCTGATATCGCTTGCAGGCCGTATTTCTCAGAGCATGGTCGGCAGGCCCATGTCAGGCCGAACTCGGCGACGACGGATGGCCCCCGGGTGTAGCGAGTCGGTAGGATCAACTGGTCGGCCATGGGATGCGGCCCCATCGCGCGCAAAATCTGCTCCTGGACGATGACGGTCCCGCACTGGAAGCAGATACCGTTACTGGCGGGGCGGCGCAGTATGTAACAGCGGAAGTAGGCCGCCTCGCCGGCGTTGATGACGTAGGTCCTCCCGGAGGGGTTGTAGCCGTGGCTAACGAACCGCAGTAGGCCGGTGAGGCCGGGATGGTCGATGGCTAGGCTACGGGCCGCAAGGCTTCGGGTGCTCTGGACGTCAAAGTGGATGTCTGGCATGTGCGCACCTCGGGGGCTACGCTAGTGTGCCCGACGCCGGGTGGGCTTGGGAATAGCCCATTGGTACTATGGCCGCCTACCGGGGGGAGCCGGTGGCTTGGACCGGCTCCCCCCACAACTTAGGAGGCGGGGCGGCTGGCGAGGCGCGCCCCTAAGCGGGTGTAGCCCGCCTCCGGGGCCGGCCAGGCTGGCTGGTCGGCCCGTGGACGCGGGGTCATCGGCAGATGCTGGCTGCGATGACCAAGGTGATCAGGGCGAGGAAAATCGCCCTCTTGGGTGACGAGGCGAGCCATGCGAAGGCGTAGCCGCCAGTGTACAGGAGATCCGTTGCGGTGACCAGTTGGCGGGGCATCAGGCCGGGCTGTTCGGGTTCGGGGGCTGGCTCGGGGGGCGGTCCTTCGACGCCATCGGGGATCTGCTCGATCGAGCATCCCAGGTGGTGGAAGGCGCCCGGATAGACGCCGCACTCCGGGCAGTTGACGTACTCGGTCACTGCGCCTTCCCACTGACCCGTCTCGTTGCCCCAGGTAATGGGCGGGATGCGCCGGCCGTTGTCGGCGGTCCACGTCCTGCGCTCGCAGGAGAACGAGTTCCCGACGATCAGGCCGCAGCCTTCACACGTTCCTCGTCTCTTTCGGTTCATAGCCATGTTGCACCTCCTTAAGGGGTTTAAGTACCCCTGCACAGCATCTTTGCCGACGTCGGCAAAGACGCTGTACGCGGGCGCTTATTCGGGCTGGCGGGCGGCTTCGAGGCGGGCCGCGAGCGAGCGCATGCGCCTGAACAGTTCTGACGTAGCCAGGCTGTCATTGGTGACGGCGATCTGGTCGGCCAGCACCGCCATGACCGCCGGGAATTCGGCGCGGATGCGGTCCCACGGGATCCGCGTGGCTTCGGCCCACTGGATCTCGTTGCGCAGCCGGGCCTCGATGCCCTGCAGGTTGGCGATGCGGACGGCCTTCTCCTGGGTGGGCATCTTGCCTGTTGGCCCGATGCCAGCCCGGGCGCGGAAGATCTCGTGGTTGACGATCTTCGCCAGTTCGCGCAGGTCGCTGGCGCGCACGCCGTTAGAAAGCTGGGGGAAGGACGGATCGTCGGTCATGGCTTCCGCTCCGTGGCCGCCTCGATCGAGACGAGGCTGTAGGAGAGAACGGCCGGCCAGAACATAGAGCAGGCCAAGATGAACAGGATCGAGGTCGTTACGGGCGGCTTGTCCTTGATGACTCCGCCGACCCCGAACATGACTCCGATGAGCAGGTAGATGGCCATTATGCACCTCCTTGGGGTATGGGTAGGGCTTAGGTTAAGCCCCCCGGTCCGGGCTCGAGGGTTTAAGGCCCTCGAGCCTGGCAGCGCGGGGTTTAACAGTCAGAACCCACACATGGCCATGACGCGGTCAAGTTCCTGTGCGCCTTCCTCCATCGAGACGACTGCATCGGTGATGTAGCGGACGGCGTTGTTGTCGTCGCCGGCGGCAGCGTAATCCAGGGCGATGGCCATGCCCTGTGCTGCATCGAACATGCTGTAGTCGACGGACGCCAGCAGGGGCGGCGGGACCTTGTTGGCGGACTCGTCGACCAAACCCCAAGAGCGGTCGGCGAGAGCGGAGTACTGGATCAGGTTCGTGGCATTGGCGGCATCTGTAGCGATATCAGCGATGCGGTCCATGAACTCTATGCCCCAATCGAGGTAGGGCAGGAGCGCCGGATCGTAGCAGATGTCGCTGGGCTGGGATCGCTGGGTCGCGGTCGCAGCGGGGCGCCGGGTCGCCGTCGGTAGGGCTGACGGCCGTTCAGTGGGCTGGGCGGTAGGCGCAGCGGTAGGCTGGGCCGGCGCTGTGTTGCCCTGCCCGCAGATAGCCTGCGCGGCAGCCAGCGCGACGACGGCGCCTATGGCAACGTAACGGATTCTCATTGGGACACCTCCTAGGGGGTTTAGGTCGCGGGTTTAAGCCGCGCCTGGCGGCGTTCCATCAATGGAACGCCGGGCAGCCGGGGCTTACTGATGCCAGAGGGTGTTGAACAGGTTTTGTGCGAGGGGGCCGGTGCGAACGATGGTCTTGGAACTGCCGGCCGCGTCAAGGCCGTCTTCCCGGACGCCATCGGCGACGAGGGCATCGGTCCAGATAACGAGGCGTGCCGCCCGAGGCGAGTTCTTCACGCCGTCTTCATCGACGCCGGCCTTGACTGCGGGGAAGAACTCGACGACTCGGATTGCATCCATTGCGACGAGGGTTTCGTTGTCGACGCGAAGGAAACGGGGGGTAGCCATCTTGCACCTCCTTGGGGTTTGGCGCCGGGGCGCGCCCCGGAGCGCTCGAGATCCTCGAGCGCTCGTGGGCCGCGTCTCAGATAGCCTTGGGGAGCGGCTTGCGCGGGTAAGTCTTCATCCAGTGGGCGAGCACTGCCTTAGCGACGGTCTTGTTGACAGAGAACTCCCGCTGAAGGAGCGAGCCGGCGGCGAACATGTTCACCGTCCCGAGACTGCGAGTGTCGTCGAGGAAGTCGAGCATTTCCTCGAGGGCGGTCGCCGACACGCCGAACTCGGTCACCGCGCCTTCTGGTCCGCCTACGATAGCCATGTTGCACCTCCTAGGGGATAGGGTAGGGCGGTTAAGCCCCCCGGAGCGCGGCGCTGGGTAGCGCCGCGCGGTCGCGGGGTTTAACTGTGGCGCGGCTCAGGCATGCGGACGGACGGGGCGGCCCGCCAGGATGCCGAACTCCTTCTCGGCGATTCGCACGGACTGCGCGGCATCCTCGAAGGAGGACGTATCGCCGAGGTCGGTGGCGACCTGCCGCAGGTCCTCTTGGACTCCGCCGATGGCCATAGCCCAATCTGGCGGGTCGTCGGCGATGCCTGTGGCGTGGGCGGCCAGTGCGCGGGCCGCTTCGCAGATATCCGCTCTGCGCGGCCCTCGAGCGCCATAGCCTTCTTCCACAGGGCGTTGTAGCCCTCGAAGAGGTCGTCGAACTCCCGCCGGATTTCGCTGGCCTCCTTGGCGTAGAGCCGAGCCTGCCCGTCGACGAGCGCCTTGATGAGCACGTTGTCTGAGATAGCCATGTTGCACCTCCATGGGGGTAGGGTAGGGCGGGTTTAAGCCCTCCGGGCCGCGTTCTTGCCGACGTCGGCAAGAACGCGGAGTCGCAGGGTTTAAGCAAGCTGGCCCGGTAGCGCCAAGACGACGGCAGCGACAACTTCCTGAACGTCGGTCAGCGCGTATCGCTCAAGGAACTTGTCGAGCCGCCCGAACCATAGCCGGTCATCGACGTAGGCGCACAGGCCGAGGGCGGTGAACTCAGCGACGGCGTTACTGGTCTGCGAGGTAGACGCATGGCGGAAGGAGCCGCGCAGGATTTCGTGCTTCGCCCATTCGACCATTTCGTCGTGCAGGGCCTGGAGGCCTTCGGGGGTTTTGGCCTCTTCGCGCTGAAGGATGGCGGCGGCGATTCTCGCCTTCGCCTCGGTTTCGCAGAGCGCTTGGAGCGTCCAGGAAACCGCGTCGCCATGCTGCCCGAGTACCGCCTTGCTGAAGCGCTCGGAGAACTTCGCCTTAGCGTCTTCGAAGTCCTGGAGGTAGGTCTGGTAGCGATGGGTCGCCATCGCGTGCCATTCGCTGGCGACTTCGGCGCGCGGCTTTCGCTCGACGGTCTTCGGTTCCGGGGTCGACTTTCTCTTAGCCATTGAAGCCTCCTAGGGGGATAGGGTCGCGGGGTTTAACCGCGCCGGGCGGCGCCCCAACTTTCGCTGGGGCGCCGAGTCGCCGGGGTCAACCTATGCCTTTCTGCTGCATCAGGGCGGCGTGGGAGGCGGGGTTTAATTCCCGCCTGGTATCTGGGTCGCCGGGGGAAGAGCTGGCGGGGGCGGGGGCGCCCCAAACGCCGAGTGCCAGCAGGCGGCTCGTGGTCAGGCGGGCCAGGATGCGCTTGGTCCGGCCGCGTGGCAGGGGGCCGCTACAGTAGGTTCCAAGACTTCGTAAGCGAGCGCTTGGCACTGGCGGGCGGTAAAGGTAGCCATTCTTGCCTCCTAGGGCGGGCCGGGTAGCCCGCGGGAAGCGCGCAGCGCTTAAGCGCTCCGCGCTTCCCGCCGAATGCCAGGCGGATTACGAATGCGCGCACGCGGGCGAAGTCGCGGGCCGGAAACCCCCCGGTTTAAGGGGCTACCATCCGGTCGCTGACTCCGCCCGCGGTGCGCACTCGGCCCCATCGCCAAAAGGCGCTACGCGCGGATCCGCGGCGCGGCAGGTAGAGCGAGTGACGGGGCCGGGCGCTCGGTAGCCCAAAGGGGGATAGCCGCGAAGCAGCTAACCCGGCTTTTCCGGGGGGCGAGCGGGGCCGTAGACTCGGTACCTATCCGGCCGGGCGGTAGGCGTAACGCCCCGTTCATAGGCGGCGGGGCTACCCGTAGGAGGAGGTGTCTAGGCTAGGGTATAGCCCGGTAGCGGGGGGCGGGGGCGCCGACGTACAAGCCGCGGGTCCGTAGGACTCCCGCCGCTCGCCTCGCTCAGCCCCCGTTAAGGGTCCGCTAGGCGAGACTTCGCGGGGGCGCTCGGGCCGCCGCTACTACCGGAGGGCCGTTTACCCGCTGGTTGCCCCCGCTATACGCTAGGCGCCTACTCCGCCCCCCGCTACGGGGGCCGCCTCTACCCGCTACCGCTACCGCCGGGGGCCGCCGCCCTATTCCGCCTACCCCGCCGCTACTTTCTACGCGGGGTTGCTGGCTACTAGGGCTACGGGGCTAGGAGTCCGGCCGCTGCATCCCGCCGGTTCGCCGCCCGCCTAGCCCACCCATCGCGCCTACGCGCTACCGGGGGGCCGAGCGGGGGTACCGCCGGGCCGCTACGCTACTCGACTCCGCCCCTTGCGACCCCCTAGCGTCCTACCCGGTATCGGGCTACGCTTCGGGGGCTACCGGGGCCGGGGGGCGCCCCTTCCCCGCCGCCCTAGCCGGCCGCCAAAGGCGCAGCCGGGGGTACGGTCGAGTCGGGGGGCGCCCCGACCCGCTGCCGCTGGCGCTGGCGGCGGGTGGCTACCGGGGGCCGATTGTAAAGGTACGGTAGAACCTAGTACTGGCCCCACAGTACCTCGCCCCCCAGGCCGGCTCAATAGTACCGTCGGCCTATTCGTATAGCCACCTAGTACCACGCTCCTACGGCGGCCCGGCTCCGCCGCCCGCCTACCGAAACCCCCCGGCGGTACTATATACCGCTGGTATAGGGTAGGCTAGTATATAGCCAAGGAGACCTACCCAATGAAAACCACCCTGACAGCCCGACTCGCCAAAGTTTCCGCCGCCCAACTCGCCGCCCGACTCGCCGGCCGCCCTACCCGCCGACCCACCCGCCACTTCAACGGCGCCTTGACCCTACGCCTACGACTCCCCCGGTAGGCCCCCCGCCCTACCCCCCTACGGCCCCTACGGGGGCCGTACCAGTTGGCCCCCCGCCCCCCTACCCTACCCGCCTACGCCCTACCCCCCCCGCCTACCTGGTAGGCCGGTAGACTAGGCGGCTAGGCTAGCGGACCCCCCGCCTAGTACCACACGCCCGGGGGGGGGGGCCGCCCCCGCGCCGCGCCTAGCCGGCTACCCCCCTAGTAGGTAGGTAGCCCACCCCCGCGGGCCGGCGCCCCGCCCGCCCCAGGTTGGCCACCGCCCGGCCCCCGACCCCCCCGCCCGCCCCCCCCCGCCCCCCCGCGGGGGGCCCCCCTTTTTGTAATTTAAAATTTTACCACCCCCCCCCCACCCCCCCCCCCCCCCCCCCCCCCCGTTGGGCCGGAGGCCAAGGGGGCCAGGCTGCCGGCCCCCCCCCCCCTCACCCCCCCCCCCGGGGGGGGGGGCCCCCCCCCCCCCCCCCCC